>ERZ724509.86-NODE-86-length-42001-cov-62.858818_pt1 | contig 42001 bp, 63 predicted proteins | sample MGYA00376042_ERZ724509 | MGnify/ENA primary metagenome ERZ724509 (study PRJEB28724, sample SAMN07190887) | wastewater metagenome | isolation source: effluent of sewage treatment plant in Hong Hong | place: USA: Christiansburg, Virginia | collected 2016-03-01 ...
CGCGCCTCGCAGGTACGCGCCTTGCAGGTCCGCGCCTTGCAGGTACGCGCCTCGCAGGTACGCGCCTTGCAGGTCCGCGCCTCGCAGGTACGCGCCTCGCAGGTCCGCGCCTCGCAGGTACGCGCGTTGCAGGTACGCGCCTTGCAGGTCCGCGCCTTGCAGGTACGCGCCTCGCAGGTACGCGCCTTGCAGGTCCGCGCGGTGCAGGTCCGCGCGTTGACCGCCTTCGGCGGAGTTCATCCACTTGCGGTGCAAGTCAAGGATGTTCGCCAGTTCCTCTTTTGTGTAGGTTTTCATTGTGAGGGGTTGTGTTGTGTTTGACCCTGCAAATATATGCGCTGCCTAACTATTCCCGCAAGTTATCCGCAAATTAGTTTTGAACAGGCGCTAGTTCAAGCCGGGATCAGCTCCGGGTTCTCGTGGATGTTGCCTATCACGCACCAATCATGGTCCTTCATGTCTATCAGTTCATGCAGCGGCGTGTGATCGTCAAGGCAAAATGATGCATCCTCAAAAATAACGGGGCTTGCAAACGTTGCACATGGCATTGTCCCCGACGCTTCGTAAACCTCGCGTATCAAATCTCCCTCGTACATCTCGCGCCCGTTCTTGTCCTTCAGGCCGGTGTATTGCAGCCAGGGCGTTTCCTGCGACCACCCAGCCTGGTCGAAGCGCTCGTTCGCTCCGATGTACTTCCACTCCTTTTCGCCGTCCATGCCGCTGAATAGGGCGCGGAACTTGATTTCTCTGCTTGCCATGGTCAGTTGTTCTTAGGGTCTATCAGGTCGTTCACCTTTGCGGTGATGTCGGGCGTGTTCGTGGCCGCGTTGTCCACCGCCTTTCTCTGCAAGCGGGCCACCGTGGCCAGTGCTTCGATCAGGGCGCGGACGGCCTTGTCGTACTGGATGTGCCGGACGGTGCGGGTCATTTCGCGATCGTCGCAGCGTTCGATCACCGTGGGCATCTGCACGTGAAGGGCAGCGCATTGGCTCAAAAGGTAACGCAGGCCCTCTAACTCGGAGTGATCGTATGCCATGGCTTAGGCGTTCAGTAGTTGCGTCACCACTTCCATAGCCATATTGCGGCTCGGCTTGTAATCCTCTGGCCCATTGGCGATGTATGCCTTCAGCTCATCCATGGACCCGCTGAAGCATCCGCACTGATACACCGTGTCACCACCTTCGGCGTAGATGACCGCAGTTAGCATCCGCCCGCATTCCCCGTGGCCCATGAACGCTACCTGCGCCCAACGATGCACCGCACCGCTCAGGTTCGCACCGATCAGGTTCGCATAGCTCAGGTCCGCACCGCTCAGGTCCGCACCGATCAGGTTCGCATAGCTCAGGTCCGCACGGCTCAGGTCCGCACGGCTCAGGTTCGCACGGCTCAGGTTCGCATCGCTCAGGTTCGCACCGCTCAGGTTCGCACGGCTCAGGTTCGCACGGCTCAGGTTCGCATCGCTCAGGTTCGCACCGCTCAGGTACGCACGGCTCAGGTTCGCACCGATCAGGTTCGCATAGCTCAGGTTCGCACCGCTCAGGTCCGCACCGATCAGGTTCGCATAGCTCAGGTCCGCACGGCTCAGGTCCGCACGGCTCAGGTTCGCACGGCTCAGGTTCGCATCGCTCAGGTTCGCACCGCTCAGGTTCGCACGGCTCAGGTTCGCACGGCTCAGGTTCGCATCGCTCAGGTTCGCACCGCTCAGGTCCGCACCGCCCAGGTCCGCACGGCTCAGGTTCGCACGGCTCAGGTTCGCACGGCTCAGGTTCGCATAGCTCAGGTCCGCACCGCTCAGGTTCGCACGGCTCAGGTTCGCACGGATGCCGCCGTCGCTTCGCAGCCACTTCGCGTGCGCTTCAATAATCGCGGCCAGTTCGTCCTTCGTGTAGGTCTTCATTTGGTGAGGGGTTGGGGTTGCTAGGCGGTCGTTGCTTTGGCGGCCTTCCGTAGCCCTGCCTCGCGCAGGAAGTCGGCGGGGAACTCAGTAACCTTCAGGAGCATCTCCAGCTCTTCATCGCGCAGGCCCACACGGACGATGTTGCGGCGGGGTCCTTCTGGGAGGCGGGGTCGGCCCATGGGGCGCTTCGGGGTTTTGGGGGTCATGGGGTTGGGGTTGGTTCGTTTGGTGGTCATGCTGCGATAGAGTTACGGTGATCGGTGAAGGCTTGGTGGTAGCCCTTGCAGTAGTTCTTGTCCGCTGGCAGGCAGAACGGCTTGCCATGCTCAACAAATCGGCGGTCCTTGCCAAAGCTCATTTCGTTGATTGCGTCCTGATAGCCAGCGTTGAAACGCGCGGTTGTCGTTGCAAAAATGTACTCGGTGGCTGATTGCTTGCTCATGGCGTTGTCGTTGTTTGACCTGACAAACATAGCCTTTAGTTCGTTCGCTAGCCCAACTATGTGACCAGCGGTTACCAACACCACGCTGTTCCTCCGCAAAAGTGGCCGCGCCGTTGTTGGGGATGTGCATTTATTTTCGGCAACCCTTGCGGATGTCGATCCCGGTGTATTAGGTTTGCACCGAACACGGTTGCATCGTGTTGATGGAAACGTTTTGAGCTGGTGAGTGGCGACACCACGAACAGCACAGCGGACCCCGAAGCAGATGCAACCTGTTATCGGGGTTCCGTCGTTTTAGGCTGGATCCCGAACCATAAAGCGGTTCCCCGATCTACCGTGCCGGGCGGCAACGAAGCCCAGTGAGATAAAAAGATCGCATCGACGGCGTACCCTCAATGCAAATCCCGCGCTGACCCAAGGCTGTCAACGGGTGCCCATGACGCGAAAGCGTTCCCCGAGGTGTATATGACATGCGAGCCATGTTCACCGTAGGATGACAAATGCAGGGATAGAAGCAGTCCCCAAGAGCAAGAGCCACAACAGGCGCTACGGTCCCCCATGGGCATAGTGCCTTCTATGAAGAGAACAATGAAAGAACCACGTTTCTACATCGCATGGCCCAAGGAAAAGACCGGAAAGCCCATGATCTACGACAAGCCCCAGCATGCCCTCGCCTATGCTTCAGGTGGCCCTATCCTCATTGCTATAGGTTCGGCACAGGCTCTGGAACTATCTAGCCGCAAACGGCCCGAAAAGGGGCAAGCGATCGAGGAGAACAAGCGGATGAACGAAGAGGTTGCCGCCAAGTACGAACGGGAACGCTTCACGCGCGGTGCGCTCACGCGGAAGAACCAAGGGCACCGCTGATCCAACTCTAAGAACAAGAACCAACCCCTCACAGAACATGGCAAAGAAGATTGAAGGATACGTGTATAGCAATAACGTACCGACGGAAGGGGGCAATCGCCTGAGCGATACAACGGTGACGTTCTTTCCATCCGAAGACCCAAATCCCCAAATGACCCATAAAGCCGTATTGGTGATCCACGACGGCCCCAGCGAGCGCGTATGGACTGAATCGGAGGTGCGGGCGATGCGCTGGATTCCCGTGGCCGAGCAGTTGCCGGAAATGGTGCCAGACGGCATTGGATGGAGTAAGAGCGAAGAGGTTCTTGCGATGTACATTGACGCAGACATTCGCTACTGCAAGGTCGCATACTGCCGAACCACACCAGAGGGTCATATTCAGTGGATTGGCATCAAAGCGACCCACTGGATGCCATTGCCTGAAGCACCCTGAACGAGCAAGCCCCGACCGAAGCCGGGGCCTACCCTCGCCAGCCGCATACCCCTCACAGGCTACGGCGTGGATGCGTTACTGTGGTGCGAACTCGCCGTGGTATTTCAATTCTGCGGCTCTGCGGGCTGATATGGCATCCTCCATGGCGTTGAAACGACCAATGAATATGTCGTTGATCCACACCATCAACCTTCCATTGGGAAGGCGGTGAACACCCTTTGCGCCGGACGTGTTATTGGTATTGATCCCACGGTTCCGGCTGTTCTCCTGGTTGGTCGCTAGGCGAAGGTTGCTCAATGCGCTGTTGCCCTTGTTCTGGCTTATGTGGTCGACCTGCATTCCCGTCGGAATAGGGCCGTATGCCATTTCCCAGAGGATACGGTGGGATAGGTATTTCTTTCCGAGTATAGACACCTGCCAATACCCGTCCGGATGCGCGTACCCGGCAACCTTATCCGCGAAGCGGATGTTCCATATTTTCCACGCTCTTTCAGTCATGAAGTGCCGCCTATCCCTGCGCTTCCAAGTCAGGGTGCCTGCTTCAAAGTCTGCGGTCAGAAAGTCGTTCCAGTGGATGCTCATGGTCAGTAGATTTCCATTCCATCAACGGTAAACTCAGGACACGCTCCGTTGAGCATACCAAGCACATACGTGAGCGCGAGCGGAGCGGGTAGGTCGATCGTCACATCGCCCTTTATGTTGGACAGCTTGCCCAACACCTGACCGGTCGTGCTCCAGATCACTTCGCCGTTCGATCGCACACGCACGGCGTTGCCATCTAGGCTTTGCCCGCACAAGTAGGCATAGTCCGCCGACTTGACGAACGTGGCGCCTTTGAGCACGATGCGGGTGGTTGTAATGGACAGTGGGAAGATGGTGTTAGACCCAGTGGTACCCACCCCAGACTTTACCGAGGCAAGCCCGGCAGTCCAATTCCCGTTAGTCCAGGCTGTCGCATTTACCGCAGTTCCTGTCATTAGTTTCGCCGGGTTCGTTCCGTCGAACGTGGTGCTCCACTTCTTTGAGGCTGGCGCCGTGGCGCAGCTTTGGGTGGTAACAGGTGTTCCGACACAACCTGACGGGCTGCTGGTGACCACTGATCGCGTCTGCGTTCCGTTCACGCACGTGCTCCATGTGCTGTACGTGTATGCGCATGCCGGTGGGGTCGGATTGCTGCCACCGGCGCTCCCGGGATACACAGGCAAGCACGCGACGTAATCGAACGATGCCGCAGGGTCGCGCAAATAGCCTAATCTGTCCTTGCAGGCGCACGCCGTGGCCTTCAGTCCGGGGTAGGTGCTGATGAAGGTGTTCTGGATTGCGTTCCAGTGGATGTCGTAGGCTTGGTAAGGGGGCGGTGATGCGACCCGCGTGCCAGCTTGGATGTTCTGCAAGGCCGTCGCGTATCCGAAGTGCGCCACGCTGCCCACGGTCAACTGTGCCCCTTGGGGTCCGTAGGCCGGGATGCTGGGGTTCACCACGAACAAGGCATCGCAGCGCACAGCCGCAGCCGCTCCGCTCACCACCCCAATGTTCACGCTGAACTGTCCATCCAGGTAGGCCGCGATCATTCCCCGCCACACGCCCCGCGCTTCGTCCGTTACGCCCGTCTCGATCTTCAGCAGGCCGATGTTCACGATACCGCCCGCGCTTCCACCGTAGCCCGGATGTAGCCCGAACAACTCAGCGTTGTCGTCTCCGCTGAGGGTCCCGATATTGATGGTGGCGCCCGCCGAACCAAGGCCAACGAAGCCCCCTTTCACGTTATGGAAGGCGGTAATGGTGCCGATGGTCAAGGGCACACCACCCGAAGCCACGAATCCATAGGTGAACCAATCGCTGCGTACCTGGTTCACGTAGGTGCATTCCCCGAACTTCCGCAGGGCCAACCCGATGCGCGTCACACCATCGTCGAGCTTCGGGCCGGTGAGCGCAATATTCTCCACCGTGGCGCTTTCGTTGTAGCCCATATTGCTGGCGTCATTCCAGTTCGGGCTGCACAGTAGCGCCCGCTCCGTCTGCCCGTTCACCGCGTACCACGTTGCCGACATGATAAGCTCGGTGGTCACGGCGTTCTCGCCATAATACGGATAGCTGCCTTGCCCCTTCAGGCCGCGCCTCGGAAGCGGACAGGTCGCGTTGACCTCGTAGCAACCAACCGGAATTTCCAGATAGTTGAAAGCGTTCTGGAAGCGCCCCAAGTTGCCGGGGGCTTCGTTCGCCCATGCCGCATCGTTCAGGTAGGCCGTGGCCACCGTCAGCTTGCGGAAGGTCGCATAGGTCATGCCCTGAACCTTCAGCGCCTTCCACGCCCAAGGAAGGCGCACGGTATCCGCGCCGCTGGGGAACTTGGTGCCCACCAACACGGAGCGGTCGCTTGGGGTCAGGCCGTAGTCGGTTCCGAGGTTGAACGATCGCTTCTGAGCGCATAGCGTTCCGATCGTCACGAGCACCACCACAGCTAGTGCGGCAATGCGGTAGAGGGTGTTCTTGTGGGTCATTTGCGCAGGATGAAGGTGATGTAACGGTCCTTTCCCTTGATCGTCACCACAGGAACGCCGTTGCGCGTCACGGGCCGGTTGCTTTGGCTATCCCATGCCCCAAGCTGTCGAAGCGCCGAACGCTCTGCGCTGGACTTTCTGGTGAAGCGGTCTGTGCTCTTCAGTTCAGTGCCGCCGCCCGGAGCGTCGATCTTGTAGCTCCATTGTTGCTTCTTTCGCTTTTCGCGGGTCAGGAATACGGTGATGCCTTTCGGTTGTGCCATGGTGGTTGTTTAGATGGTGATGATTTGGTGAACGTGGCCCTCGTGCCAGCGGTGTATCGCGATGTGGTTGCGGTGGAAGCACTCAGGGCATTGCATCATGATGTGCTCCCCATCCACCGAGGGTAGCGCCTCTGAACGGTTGGCCCTCACTACGGCCTTGCAGACCTTGCACTCGAATTGGCGCACGGTGTTGTGGGCTAGGTTGCCGGACTTTACTACTTCCATAGCTCAAGGGTTATTGCGCATCCGATCAGCAGGGCCAAGCCCTCGACCAGATAGGCGATGAATCCGGCGCGGTGGATGCGCGTCCAGAAGTCAAGGTTTGACGAGTACAACTCAGCGTGCTTCATTCGCGCCCCGCCTATCGTATCATGGCTGAACAAGTGCCACAGCTTGCCGCCTTCCTTTGGCGCTGGCATCGCGCACCAGATGAAGAACCAATCGTATGCCGACGAAGGCGACACGTACCGCCAATCCATCCCCCGCAGCCTATTGAGCTTCCAGCGGAACACAACCGTGAAGGCGCCGTAAGCAACAACGCACAGCCCCGCGAAGTGCCACAGGAAAGGACCAAGGCCCCACACCCAAAACAGGTGCATTTCGCTCACGATCAAGGCCCCGAAGGCAGCAACGCAGGCGCGTTCCTTCCATGCGTCAGCGTGCCGGATGGGCTTGCCGTTGCGGATGTCGATCGCGTCGGCACGGGCCTCTTCTGAGGCGAACAACGCAACCAGTGCGATGTAGATGAGCAGCAGGATGATCATGGCTTGGGGAAGTTGTCGAGGTAGGCATCGTACTCGTCAAACACAAGCGCCAAGTCAGCGGCGGACATCGAATACAAAGTGTGTTCGGCGTCTTCGCGGCTCACCTTGCGCGTAGCGGCGTACCACACGCTCACACTTTTGATCGGCTTCCGGTTCTTGTACATCACCGGATCACACCCCTCGCACACATCGTCGTAGTGGTTCTGGTTCGGGGACTTGGAGTTGCGGGCGCGGTCCAGTCGGTAGTTGCCATAGGTGCCCCACCAATAGCCCCACAGGATCAGCAGCCCGAAGGCACCAGCTACCCACCACAGGTGTTCGCCGTGGTTGCGTGCTGAGTACACGAACAACAGGACCACGAAGGCGTGAATGAGCACGGCCATGAACCATCCCGTGCGGCCCATGCCGGTCTTGCGGGTGATGTACTGGAGGAAGGTTTCGGGGTTCATGGGGTGCGGTATGGTGTAAGCATTGAAGCGTGAACGTTCAGGCGGTCGCCATTGGGCATGTTGTCGAATGCGATAAGAAGCCATCCTTCAGGCTGCGACGGTGCCATTACGCTGCCGGGTATCCGTGCTTCGCAGATGTCGGCAAGCGATTCCATCACCAAGCCGCTGGGGGCAATGTGCGTGGTCAAGCGCACGCGCTGTCCTGTCTTCATCGTGTGAGGATTATGCCCACCAGCACACCGGCGAGCGTGTAGAGTAATGCGTTGCGGTTGCGCCGTTGCGCCTTTGCCCGCCACTTGTCCTTGTCCACCAGAAGGTCCGCCCGTTCCGTCTCGCATCCCTCCCAAGCGGCCCGCATCGCCTCCTTTGATTGGCGCTCGGTGTCCGCAATGGTCCGTAGCGTCTGCACCTGACCGTTCAGCGCCCCGATCTCAAGGACCGCAGAGTGAGTGGCTAGGTTCTGGGCTACGCGGTTCGTGGCCCATCGCTTCACGTCATCGAAGTGTACCACCACCGTGCTGTCGGGCTGCAAGGTCCAACGCCTGTCCGTCTGGGCAGAGGCGCACAGGGGGAGCAGGAAAAGGAGCAGGGCTTTCATGTCCTTGGCGCTTCGTTCTTAACCGACTGAGACAACTGCCTCTTTAGCTCATCTATCTCATTGCACAGTTCAACGATGCGATCATGCGGGCTTGCATTCGCGCCGCTTCCAGCCCATATCGTCACTAGGTCGTGTTGCTCATTACAGATGATCGTTGCGAGCTTGCACATCATCGGCCTCTTTCCAGCGGCAACCTTTATGATGATCTCCATCAAGTCGCTCATGGATTTGAATGTGCCCATGGTGAAAAGACCCGGCGCGACCCATGAAAGCCGCACAAGCATCACCGTGGTTTGCAGTCTCAGAATGAGCTTCTTCATTGCACGCTCTTTTCTAGTTCGTTGATCAGCGAATCCACAGACGCCCCGTCCGTCTTCTGCGCGGCCTCTTCCATGAACACTTGCGGGTTCAGGCGGCGCCCCTTCAGGGCCTCAATAACCGTGTCCTGTGAAGCTAGGCTGTCGTAGAATGTGCGGATCAGCATATCTCGGTCCAGCATATCGGCCCGCACGCTGTCAACGTAGGCGGCGCGTTCCGTGTCGTTGCTTTCCTTGGCCTTGTTCAGCGCCATGGTCGCAAGCACTGCCCACACCAACAACAGCACGATGATCACAACGGGTAAGGCGCGGCTCATGGCAGGAGGGTGAACTCGTGGCGACGAACCTCCTGCACCTGTACTGGGAACTTTGGACACCACAGAAGCCAGTAAATAGGATCATGCGGGCTTCTACCCAACACAGTGTGCGGGCTGTTGTCGTTCCACTTCACCCGCGCCCCGAACACCAGCTTGGCATCCTCGGCAGCTTGGGCCTCGGCCTTCAGCCTCGCCTCGTGCGCTTCCTTTAGCCCTAGTTCTTTGGCTGTAATGGCGGCACGGGCAAGGAACTCGGCGGGTGTGTATTCGGTGTCCCCCTTCGGAAGCGTATTCAGCATGTTCTTATATCGATGATCATACTCCACGAACTCCCACTCTGTGCGATCTTTATCACCCCAAGGCCAACCCATCGCTGTAAGCGTTTCGGCTACTTCGTGCGAGGCTAATGTGTAATCGCCTCTGTTCAGCCCTTGTGGCTTGATCTCCTCGACCGCTACCGTTGGCGATGCTAGCTTGTCGTTCGACATTGCTTCGTTCAGCGTCTCCCATGCGTTCAACGTGGTGAGCTTGCTTTCGATCAACCCGATGGACTTTTCGATCCGATCCAGTTGCGTGGGCTTCTTCTTCGGCGCGGGTGTCTTGGACTTAGCGCGACGTGAGGGGGTAGTCTTTGCCATTCGTGAGGGGTTTGGTTCAGCAAGTATAAAGCGGCCCGGTGCAACTTTCGGTGCAAGGTCGGTGAAATGTTTTGCACCAGCCCTTGTTCCTTCAGTGGTGGTCAGCACCCGCCCTTCCCCGCTATCCTTGAACATTCACCACCGACTTCGGCAAATACGAAGCCGACACCACCGCCGCGCGCCATTGGCTCACGCCCCACCTGAGCGCAATGTGTGAAGGCACCCGAAGGATCACATCCACCACCCCGTCCCGCATCATGTCGGCATCGCGCTGCCGGTCCCTTTGCTTGGCCAGTGGGGAGTTGTGTATCGACCCATCAACCTCTACGGCTATGCGGCAGGACCGCTTGCGTTTTTCAAGTGGAACAGCCGTGACGTAGAAGTCGATAAAGGCTTGTCGAGGCTTGCCAGATGCAGTGCATAGAACGTAGTGCTCCCGCTCGAACTCAACGCCAGCCTCGACTAGCTTCAGCGTTGCCGACCGCTCCCCAACGTTGTCCTTTTGCAGAAGCTCGTCGCGTGTCTGGGCAACCCAGTTCTTGTTGCGGGCTTCGCGATCCGCCTTCCTTGCTTTCTTGGGTGACACCCACTCGGTGCCGTTGGCTTTGCGGTGGTCATTCAACCTCCGCTTCTCAATATGGTTCATTGGCATTTCTCCTTTGCACCAATGTACAAAGAAGGAATGAAACGACCTACTTCCCGATACGCAAATACTGCCTTCGGTTTTTTTCCTTGCTGATGAACGAGACGTGTACCCACGCGGGGTTCTCTTCACTCGGACCAAACTCAGATATGCACTGGTCATAGCTCGGAAGCGCCTTCGCCAACAACAACAGCTTCGCGTTGGTCATCTTGCCCGTGGCTACGATGTCTATCGCGGCTCCAAGCATGTGCTGCGAAGTCTTTGACCCTCCCACCTTGGAGTTCAGCGCCGGACTACGGTAGAAGCTACTGATGCGGATGGCGCCCCCTGCTGACCGCCACAGGGGTTCGTAGCACTCCACCGCCACGATTTTCATGCGGGCAATATCCTCAGCACGGGGAACGTTGGCGATGCCTTCGCGCTCCGCTGTCTGTGAGGCGCACGCATCAGCCAGCGATACGTGGGCACTGATCATCGGGATGGGCTTGCCGAAGCTCATTCCCCTTCAGGCTTATCCTTCAGACGATCCACGACCTTCTGAAGGAAGGGGCCAACGATGGGCACGCTGTACAGCAGAGCCAGAAGGTCGAAGCCCACAGAGCCGCCGGTATACCCCAGCACCAGGCCGAACATCAGCGTCACCTTTTCCACCAGCCGCGGGGACTTGGCCGCAATGTCATCGAGGGCCAGCTTCTCCGGCGCGATCAGCAGGAGGTCAGGAACGAGGAACGCACAGATGCTCGTGAGCATCACCGCGTGGATCATGGGCTTCAATGCTTGAGCCAGGAACGCCTTCAGGTTCCAGTGGTCGATCAGGATGTACTTCTTGAGGAAGTACGCCAGAAGGCCAGCGGCGGTCCAGAGGTAGAACTGCTCTTCAAAGGTCAGCTTCGGAAGGTTCATGGTCTGCGGTTTAGTGTGGGTGTCGGATGTAGTCGGATACCATTCGGTGCATGGCATCGGTGGCCTTGGTGTTGCTGCTCACGGTGGCTTTGAGTTCGTGGAACGCCTCCGTGTTGGTCTTCACGACCGACATGATCTCGGCGTTCAGTTCCTTGCGGTCCTTGCGGTCGAAGGCATGGAGCTTCACGATGTAGCCAGCGAGGGCCACGATGGTCGTTCCAAGGGCTACGGCGATCTGAACGTCATTCATGGCAGCATCTCGTTGGCGATGGCGTCAGGGGTCATGGGAACTGTGCGAGGATGTTATCGGCCATCAGCTCCCCAACGGCCAGCTCCATGATGTAGCTCGCGTGTGAATCGTCGTTCCATCCTAGCGAGTTTGGCGTACCTACGGCAATGGGTGCAGCCTCCCCCGATGATAGGTTGATCGTGGTGGGATAGGGCCCTGTGTCGATCAGTCGGAAGTTGGTATCCGCCGCAACTATGGCAGCGAGCGCGTTGTTGATCGTGGTCTCCGCCGCGTTCTGCCAGAACTTCAGCTTCACGATGTTCCAGATCGGTTCGCGCTTGATGGCGAATTGACCATACAGTTCCTGCTTCACGTAAGCCTTAAGCAAAGCGAACTGTGCTTCATAGGTGGCCTGCGAAATACCCTCAGCGGCATCGTTCTCCCCTTGCCACCAGTTCACACCCACAAGAACGGGGCGCTTGGTCGGGTACGCCGCGCGGAACGACGCCATAGCCCGTTTCACGAAATACTCGATAGCGATGAACCGGTTCGTGTTGTTCCAATTTCCGGGTGCTGCGCTCGTTGTGCAGGTGCTGCTGAGGCCCGTGCCGCTGAACCCGACCTTGATCAGCCGGATCTCTTTGCCCGTGGCTTCGCGCAGCCGTGTGCAGAGGCTCAGTTCAGGCCCCACAAAGTCAACCGTGCTTGCTCCGCTGTGACAGTTGTTGTCCCCGATCACAAGGGCCTGCCAGCTTCCGTTGTCCAAGCTCTGAGTGTCGCTGGCGTAGGTGGTTTTGAAGTAGGTGTATACACCGCTCGGAGTCGTGGTGTATTGCCCCTGCGTGGTGCGGACGCTAGGGTAACCGGCAGCAATGCCCTTGTAATTGTAATTGGTGTTGGCAAGCCTTGCCGATGGGGTACGTCCATCCATGTTGCTCTGCCCCATGCAGAGCACGAAGTACACCTCTTCAGGTAGGCTGCGGAAGCGGCGTGCCAGCATCAGTCCACCTGCATGTATTCGATTTGGCTGCCCGCGTCGATCTGCGTGTCGGCCGCATCGCTAGTGTTCTGTGCCCAATGGAAGGCAAAATCACCCGGCGTGGCTCCGTTAGTCAACCGGAAGCTGAACTCGATCGTGAAGATGAACTGTCCGGCGCCCAAGAAGACCTGGTCCGATGCGCTGTAGGCCGCGATCAGCCCATTCGTGGGGGCGCTAGTTCCGGCTCCCGTGTGCGTCACAATGCCACGGAAACGCGTAGGTGAAGCCGGGCCTACCCACCGGTACTTGAAGTCCGGCGTTGCGTTGGTCACGCCCCAGATGCGACCCCGGATCATGTAGGTCTTGTTGGCCAGCATCGCCACCTTCAGGTCCGGGTCCGCAGCGAGGGTCGCCGTGCTATTGCGCGTGGTGACGGTGGTCTTCACCACGTCCTGTATGTGGCCGATGTTCGCGGTCACGTTGTTGGAGTTGATCTCCACAGAGATCTCCGTGTCGCTCAAGTACAGGAAGCGCACCATATTGAGCGCTCCGTTGTACCAGACCCCGAGCTTGTAAGCCCCAGCGGGCCAACTGGGTTCGCTGGAGTGGTTGAAGTAGGCGACCACCTCACTGCCCCGGACAGCGCCGCTGAGGTCGAAGCTGACCGGGGCGCTGCTCGGGGTCGATGGGGTATTGTAAACGGACGATGTGTCGAAGGCGATGGTGGCGCCGGTGCGCTGCGTTGGTGCCGACACGCCACTAACTGCCAGCCACGATGTGCCGTCGCTGACAAGCTGAACACAGTCGCCGTTGGCAGAAAGAACGCCCGTCGCCGGGCTGGTGATCACTGTTCCCGTTCCGGTGTCGGACTTGCGGATCCAGTAGCTCACGTCCTGCGAGGTCGATGCGCTCGGAAGTGTGATGGTGATGGTGCTGCTGCCGGTCGTAACCGAAAGCACATACCCGTCAAGGGAACTGTCCACGGTGGTGTTCGACGAGATGGCCTGCACACCCGAAACGCCCTTCACGGTTGGCCCAAAGTCCAAGTAATGGGTGCCAGCGGAAGGAAGTGTACCAAAGAGGTTCTGAACATCGAACTCCTTATAGCCACTGCGGTCGATCATGCGCGTCACGTTGAAAATGACGCTTCCGCCACTGGCCTTGCCGACCTTGGCCGTGCCACTGTTGACCGTTGCCAGCCAGTTCTGCGTGGATGCACCATCGTAGTCGATGTCGCTGACATAGAGCTTGGTGATGCTACCAATGCTGGTGCTATTGAAGGCAAAGGCACCGGCTCCCGGATCTCCGCTCACAGCGGCATCGTTGAACGCCATGCACATCCCCGGTGGAGTGGTGCTTCCGCCGCCGCCAGAGCCTAATTCGTCGCGATCATCACTCAGGCGCATGTTATCCCAAGCCAGGTCCGCGTGCTTCCGCTCTTCACCGGTGAGCTTCACATCCTGGAGCGCAGTGATCACCGTGGTCCCGTCACCAACGAAGGCGCGTCCAGTGTCCACTTCGATGCACAACTGCGAAGCCTCAGGCACCGGAAGGGAGGCCCGGAACTGTGCCGCCGTCTCGCGTAGCTGTACTATGCTGAGGTCGTATCTCATGGCTAACCCCTGTATGAATCTTGGCGCGTGCTCCTGCGCATGATGAACCCGCCCGTGTTCTGCTTGGTCACACGCTCTTCGCTGTCTTCGGAATTGTCCATCCAAGTGAAGACCGTGAGGTTGTCGTTCAGGTACGTGAGCAGCCTTTCAAGGCGCACTTCGGCGCGGTCCTTCGCTTGGTTCACGATCATCCCCAAGTCCTTGCCACTCACGCTTGTGTAATCGTCGCCCGTCTTCACGTAAACGCCCGCCTTGTCAGCTTCGGCGTACATGTCCACATAGGCTTTCTGCTTGGCACGCCATGCCATGAACGGCTTGATGTAGCTGGTCAGGAGGGCGCTGTATGTGGCGGCGTTGGGTGCCTGAGCAGCGAACGCCGGAGCGTTGGCGTACACCAGCGCGTAGCCCTCACGACCAAGAACCTTTTCCAGCTCCAAGTGCGCGTCTTCAATGGCAGCGGCAACGCGCCGATCCTCAACGAGGCTGTTGAGCATCGCGATACTCTGAACGTCCGCTAGTGCGATCAGGTCAGGCATTGGGCGAAACGGGGTCAAGGTTTCCGGCTCCCTTCAGGGCATCGCACAGGAGCTTGTTGTCCACGTCGGTATTGAACAACGGCTTCCCAGTGGCTATGCGATGCTCGCCAACGGTGGTGCTTGCGATGTAGGCTTGACGCTGCAACACCGCATCCGTGGCATCGTCGATCGGTCGAAGCTGCTTGATGCGCGCCTTCACAGAGGTTCCGCCGCGCATCTTAACGAGCTTCCACGCATCTAGCGTGACCATGTGCTGCTGAGGCATACACACGGTGCGTTGGAACATGGTGATGCTCTGCTGAATGGCAAGCTCCTGACCTCCCATACCGGTCTTCACCTCCGCACCCATAAGGATCGGAGGGATGCCAATGGCCTTGTAAGCGATCAGCTCCGAACGGTCCCCGATCTTGTCAAGCTCCCCAGCGTGGTCGCCCCTTTCGAGCTTTGTGAGTTGCGGGGCGCCCTCACCCACTGTGCCGTGCGTGACCACGTAGGTCTTGCCATCAACACCCGTGAAAATGGCCTCCACGTCACTGTCAAGCTCCGACAGGTCCGCATCGTCCTTGTCGGTGAACACGTGGATGTGGAATGCCGGACGGAACCCCGTATCGAGCTGCGTCCGGTTGAAATGCGGAATACGTGCACCCACCTCCATATCCGTGAGCGCACCGATCCACCACGGCCATCCGTAGTAGTCCTGTCCGGGGATCTTCAGTCGCGCATAGCTCACGTACTTGTCTAGGCGCTCACGCCCCTCAACAGCCGTTTGCCAGTTGGGCAGCTCCTGAGCCTTGTACTTCTCTTTGTTGCCCCTCCATAGTTCCCAGTTGGAACTCCAGTACATCGTTTCGATGATGCCCTGTGCGTTCTTCTCCCCAAGGCGGAGGCGTGTGGCGTCCAAGTGGTACACCGCCGCTGGCATCCGCTTCCCTTGTCCATCGTAGGCCACCTCAAAGGAGCGAGCGCCGATCATCACAAGGTCTTTGAAGGTGCTGCGCAAGAAAGACCCCTCACCTTCGTACTGCATAAGCTCGGCCCAGATCGCCGCGTCCTGCTCTACGGGCTTTCCCGCCGCATCCACGAACTCGATCCCTTCCCCCGCCAAGTAGAGGGCCATCTTGTCAATGGCAGAAAGGACCGGCTGGTAATTGTGGGCAAGGCCCACCACAAACTCCGGGAATAGGTTCTGCCGCCCAAAGCGCACCCACTTTTCGCCCGGCTGGATCTCCGTGCCGATGTTGGGGGTGTTGCCCAGCGATGCGTTCACCGCAGTGGGCTTGTGGCTCACCACGCGGATCGCGCGCCGCGTGGCCCCTATCCTGCTGTTGGTTCCTTCGCTCATGTGTGTGAATGAAAAGGGCGGCACTGTGTACAGCCCGCCCTCGTCATCTACGGGGTTTCGTCGCCTGAGCGGGTTACTTTACTGCGATGTGACGTTCAAACCAACCGTCGCCAGCCTTTGCCTTGCCCGCCTTCACTTCGAGGGCGTCAAGGTGCTTGATGGCTTTGATGAACGTCTCGCCGTCCTTGCCGTTGAGGTGCTCAACGGTGATCGGCTCCCCCTTGTAGAAAGGGTGGTTCATGGAGGCGGCTCCGTTCTTAAACGTGTACTTCGGTGCGGCCGCAGCCGGTTTCGCTTCTGTGCTCATTTCATTCTCAGCTTTCGAGTGCGATCAGGGTCGAGCGGGTCGTAGCCGCGTCGGTCACGAGCAACTGGTAGTGCTTGCTTGGCTCTTCGTTGCCTCCGAGCGTTACGCTTTCGCCCAAGGTGTCGGCATCGCTGCCCGTGGTGTTGGCGGTCAGGCGAAGCCCGGCCTCGCTACCGAACACCAGATACTTGCCGTTCTTGGCGCGTACCACAGCCACCACGTCAACGCCACGGAATTTCTCCACAGCGTTGGATGTAGCGCCGTCGAATCCGAGCAGGCGGAAGTTCAGCTTCGGTGCCCAGCTACCGGCGCCGGTGGTTTCGTTCTCGGTGAACTCATCAGTGAAGTTCAGGCCCTTGTTGTGGACGCTCCATCGGTAGGCGAGCGTGGCACCGGCAAGCGTCACCGTTGGGTACACCTTGGCCACCGCAGTGCCCCAAGTGATGTCCGCACGGTTCATGAGCCAGATGTCGAGTTCATCCATCCCCGGTGAAGGGGGTGGGCATGCCGTGTTACCGGCGTAGGCTGTTGCGAATGCGCAAGGCATGGGCGTTGGGTTTTTGCTGTTGGTGTGTGATCAGTAGGCGACCGTGACGTACTCGGGGTGCAGATACTGCGTTCCGGCCTTGTATTCCACGCGGAACTTGTTCTCCTGCGTGTTCTGGTCGTACCACATCTCGGCATTGGTCACGTCGCTCGTGGCGTCCGTGCCCACGATCAGGTTCTCAGGCAGCACCAGCATCGCGCGGTGAGGGCGCACACCTGCGAAGTCCGCAGCGATGTGAACGTCCCAGTCGCGGCGCTCGATCACCGGGATGCCACGGTAGGAGACCGAGCGAACGCCGTCGATCACCTTCATGTGTGCGGCTTCGGTGCCGTCCGACTCCAGGTCGGTGATGTAGGCATCCATCACGGAACCCGTCACGATGTAGCGGGCCTCCATCATGTGCTCACGCAGTTCGGGGGTCATCTTGTCGTAAAGGCCCTTGAGGATCGCCTTGCCAGCGGCGGCCTTCAGGGTGGTGTTCTGGACCGTGGCGGTTGTGTTGGCTACCGATCCACCAAGGTCACCCGATACACCAGTGATCGTGGCGGTAACGCCTTGGCCCGGTACGCCGGAGGTCACCGTGATCGCAGCGCCGGAGCTGGTCACCACAACGCCGCCATGACGGGCTGCGATGGTGGCAGCGAAGGCCGTGACCCAGTTGGCCGCCGTGGTTGTCAAGTTGGTGGCGAACGTGGCGAGGTAGTTGGTGCCGTTGATGGCGATGTTCGCCGTGCCGTTCGTGCCGGTCACGGTCACGGTGCGGACGTTGGCAACAGCCACCGAATCCTGCAACGCGGTGACGTTCACATCGAACTTCTGAGCAGCCGGGATGGTCGTGGCGTTCACGTCGTCGATCACGCGGGTCCAGAGGCCGTCGTATTCCTTGTAGTCGGCATCCAAGGTGCCACCGGGGGCGAGGCCCACGAACACCTCCTTGGTGAGGTCGCCGAAGAACAGTTGACGGTTCAGGTCCGACATGAGACCGCGCATGAACACCGCAAGCACGATCTGCTCGAAGATGGTGCCGTTGATGTCGTTCTCTGCGTAGCCTTTCTTGAGGGCTTCTTGCTTCACCCAGTTCAGGAAGGCGCGTCCGTTCTGGAACACCTCCGCTTTCATGGTTACGACCGTCGCTGTCTTCTGCGTTACGGTCACACCCGTTGAAGGCGTGAAGGCCGCGCCTTGGGCGTAGCCTTTGGTGATCTTGGACAGCTTGCCGATCATGTCCAGCTTTTCGCCGGTCTTCAGGTCGGTTCGCACGCTGACGAGCGCGCGGATGTCGCTGTCAACGAACAGGGGCTTCAGGAAGTATTCACTCACACTCTCCTTGGAGAACGTGAGGCTGTGGGTGATCAAGTCGGCCATTTGCGGTGTTTCGGGGTTGGGTGTTTACTTCTTGGTCTTCTTTGCAGGAGCTTCGCTACCTACGCGCTGCCATCCTTGTTCATCGAACCAAGGGGCGTCATCTTCAGGCACCGATACTTCGACGCCTTCGGGGTTCAGGTACTTCACGGTGCCCATCACTTGGCTTTTTGAAGGCTTGGTGTAGCGGCCAATGCGCCGCGCAAGGCGATCACGTTGGGGTTCTCTGGTGTGCTGTTCGGCATACCGGCCACCGCAGCGGAGGCGTTGGTGCCGATGGTCGGACCAGCGGCTGGCTTCAGAGCAGCAGCGAGCTTCGCGCTCACCTCGTTCAGCGCCGTTTCCTTTTCAGCCAGTGCGGCCTCTTTGGTGGCGATGGCCTTCACGTGCTCTTTGTTCTGTGCCTTCACAGTCTCCAGCTCGGCGGCGATGGTCGCGGCATCCACGGCGCCATCTACAGGCTTCGTGGCCTCTTCAAGCGTTGCGATCTGGCCCTTTAGGGTCGCGATCTCTTCGTCCTTTTCGGTGAGCTGCTGCGCAACGGCGGCGTCTACGTCAACCTCTACGCTCACCTCACCACCAAAGGCGGCGGCGATGGCTTTGCCCAAGTTGAGCTTTACGGGTACTTTGGTCATGGTCTCGGGTTTGTTCGCTTGCGCGATCATTTGATTGAATGCTGCGGCCTTGCTCGCGGGGATGATTCCCGAGGCGAAGCCGAACTCCACAGCCTCTGTGGCGCTCATGGATTGGCCTGCGTCCCCTTTGTCGAGCCACGCCACCACCTCCGCTTCAGTGCGTCCGGTGGCTACCATGTAGGCGTTCACCAGCAGAGCGTTCAGGCGTGCGGCCTCTTCAGCGTTGCCCTCGATCACTTCGCCGTATTCGTTGATGAACGAAACGCGGTGGATGAACCAGTCGCTGTTCTCACTGATGTTGATGTTCTCACGACCAGCACCAAGGGCCACGATCGTGGCGGCGCTTCCTGCGGATCCGATCACCTCGACATTCAGGGTCACACCCTTTGCACGCACGAAGTCGTAGAACCCGAACGCTTCGCTCAGTATGCCGCCGTTGCTGTTGATGTACAGCGTGAGCGGCTTGCGACCGTTGCGGATGTATTCGTCGTAGACGTATTGCGAGAGGTAGGAGCCGAAGCCGTCCCAGATGAAACCAGTCACAAACACCGAGGGTGAACCCTCGATCATCTGTGTGTAGGCTACTGCCTTCTGTGGTTTCGTTGCCTGTGCCATGCAGCACAAAGGCAACCCGCGCCCCACCCGTGGGTGGTAAAAGTGCTTACGCTTTTTGCGGGCGTCCTAACGGGAGCCTCTTAGCCCCTCTGGCGTAACGAACGCGGATCGAATACACGGCCTCCCTGGTGATGTTGTACTGCGCTGCAAGCTCTTCCTCAATGTCCCGCGCGGTGCGCGTGGTGCTGCCATACATGGTGAAGAACTTGGAGCCGATCACATAGGCCCGCAAGTCCACATCATTGGCGATGCCCAGACCATGCAGCACATGAACGACTTTCTCGGGGGTGGGGTCTTTGCCGAGCTTTTCGGCGATCAACAACAGCGTCTCAGTGATCAGTGGGTTCATGCTGATGCGATGGCCTCGTTGACCCTCACGCGGTTCTGTGTATCGGTGATCTCTCGCACGTCCACAAATGTAGGCTTTGAGGCGAATGCTTGCATCGCCGCCGTCAGTTCGTTACTGACCATTGTGGAAGGTGCGGGGCTTGGCGTGGCGAGGTTGCCGACGATCATCTCCGTGGGTGTGCTGAAGCCACCGATACCCTGAAGCATTCGGGACACGGCTTGCTGCTGGATCACTAGCAACTCCAATACGAGGTCACGGATACCTGTTCCGGCACTATACGTCACGCCTCCGCCCGCGCCGCTACCTCTTCCGCCTCCCGCAAATCCTGTCTTGCTCTTGCTGTATCCCGGCAGTCCGATGTTGCTCCAGATGTTCGGGCCTGCGATGCGTTCGGCTTCGCGTTGCTGTTGTTCGTTCAGGACTTTCTCGTCCCCCTTCAGTGTGATCCAACGATCTCCGGCCTGAACAAGCACGTTGTCACCGTTGGCGCGGCGGACGGGAATGCCCCAGCCTCTCGTTACGTCGCCGCTGATGTCACCACCTCCGGCGAAGCCCGCGATCGCTTGGGCTGCGATGGTCGCCACGCCCGTGGCCCCTCGGATCTTGGCCGCAAGGGTTAAGGGTGCGGCGATGGCCTGACCGCCCGGAACGGCTGCATACAGCGCGTTGATGGCGGAGACCTCACGAACCGTGTTCACGATAACCTGAGCGATGGCCGATGCTTTCTCCAGTGCGAAAAGAACCTTCGCCGCCGTCGTTCCTTCCTTGGTCAGTTGGCCCAGCGCCGATGCGAAGCCACCAACGGCCGCGATCTTCGCATCCTGTAGGGCCTCATAGGATTCGCGCTCCTGATCGTTCATCAGCTTGCGCTCCTCAAGGTTCGCGGCGAACTGAGCATTGAGGTCCGTATCGGTCTGAAGGAAAAGGAAGTCCTCCGGCAACGGCTCAGGCCCGTCCGGCGTTGGGCTGTTGAGGGGCGCGGGGTTGGCCGCTTCGTTCGCCAAGGCGCGGGCGCCGCTCATAACATCCTCAATGGAGGCGTTCAGCGTGTCGATCTGCGCCTGGTACTGCGCGAACTGTGCGCTCGTGGTGCTCTGGGCCTGTTGTTCCTGAAGTAGCTGGAGCTGTGCGCGGTAATCGGCGATCGATCCCGTTACAATGCGGACGCTTTCGGTCTGCTTGGTGTTGGTCTCCGTGTTGGTGTCCGTTACCACTGCGCCCGCCGCCTCTGCTTCGGCCTTTTTCTTGGTGGCGTCGATTCCTTTTTCCTTCGCAGCAGCAAGGGCGATCTCCACTTGCTTGAGGTTCACCATCGCCACGCCGAACTCCTTACTAGCGGCCTCCGATTCGATCACTCGCTGGCGATAGATGCGCTGAAGCTCTGTGAGCTTTTCAACATCATCAGCACGTGATCCCAACTGCGCACGAAGCAGCGCCTGTTGTTGAGCAAAGTATCCATCTACGTTGCCCGCGAATTTGCCCAGGTTGCGGAACTCGTTGGCGTACTGCTTCACCGCGTCACCATAGGCACGCACGTCAGATTCCGCCACGATCGCCTTGCCGCTGGCGATGCCGCGCTTCCCAAGGATGTCGCCTTGTGCGTTCAGTTCGGCAAGTACATTCAGCAAGCCCGTGGCGCCTGCGACGGCGCCTTGGAAGGCCCGCGAAAGGATGCCGCTGCCGTTGTCTACGCTGGTTACGAACTTTCCCCACGATGCGCTGAGGGTTGCAGCCTTGCCGCTAATGCTGTCGAGGTTGTCACCGGCAACACGGGCAGCAACACCGGCCTCGCTAACCTTGCTGGTCCACTCCGCAACACCCGTCGCCCCTTGGTTGTAAAGCACCGTGGCCGCGCGTACAGCATCGCTTCCGAAGATGGTCTTCAGAGCCGCTTGCTGCTGTTCTTGGGTCAAGCCCTTCAGCTTGTCCTGAAGCTGCCCGGCCACTTGCTCCAAGCCCACGAACTCGCCCTGTGCATCAAAGAAGTTCAGGCCCAATTCCTTCATCTTGTCCGCTGCCTCCTTGGAGCGCGGAACAAGGCTTTGCAGCATCGTCTTGAAGGACGTTCCCGCATCGCTGCCCAGCAAGCCCGACGAAGCGAAGGCGCTCAATGCACCTACGGCTTCCTCGATCGGGATGCCGAAGTTCGCCGCCACAAGGCCCGACTGATTCAGCGCGGCACCAAGGTCTTCAACACTGCCCTGAGCGTTCAGTGATCCACCCGCCAGCAGGTCCGCAACCTTCACCACGTCCGCCCCTTTGAGGCCGAACTGCGTAAGGGCTGAAGCGGCTATCTCTGCGGCCTTGCTAACCTCCAAAGATCCAGCCGCCGCCAACGTGAGCGCACCTTCTAGGCCACCGCTCAGAATGTCGCCACTGCTCACACCGGCTTTCGCCAGCGCCTCAATAGCACCCACGGCCTCCGCTACGCCGATCCCGAACTTCGGTCCGATCTCACGCGCGGCATTGCCCAGCCCTTCAATGTTCGTTCGGTAGTCACCGCCCAAGGCTTTCACCCTAGCGAGTGCCGCGTCGAAGTCCACCACGGCGCTAACGGCGCTGCCTAGCACTTGCTGCACACCATAGATGGCCGCGCCCACCCCAACGTATTGAAGGGCAACGCTGGAAAGGGTGCTTTTCAGTTCCTTGGCCTGCCCACTTACGAAGCTGTCGAACTTGTCGCCCAGCCCCTTGGTGCTGTCCTGTAGCTTCTGAACGCTGGCCTTGTATTCATCGATCCCGATCTTCCCGGACTGAAGGGCCGCGTTCAGTTCCTTGACCTGTTTTTCGGCTTCGTCGATCCGCGTGTTCACGGCTTTGAAGTCCTCGGCGAGCTTGTCATTTGACGCTCTTAGTCGGTCGTTCTCCGCTGTGATCTTCGCCTCTTCCTTTGCCAGTTCCTCGGCGCTTTTCTCCGTCTTGGAGTAGGCGATGCGCAGCTCACTTAGGCTCTGCTCATTGCGCTCTATCGCGGCATTGTTCTCTTTGATGCCCCTGTTCAACAGGTCGCCCTTGGTGATGAGGGTTTCCAGCGCACCACTTTGGCGGATCGCCTGAAGGGTGGCGTCGGCCATCTTGTCCCGGAAGCGAAGGCCCGCTTCGGTCACTCCGCTGAGGTCGTTCTGAAGTTCGCGGATGTTCGCGCTCAGGGCCGTGTACTTCAGGTTCTGATCTGTGATGGCACGCACATCTTCAGCACGTTTCTCACGCAAGCGCACAAGCTGCTTTGCGGCCCCATCCGCAGACGCGCCGCCCTGTTTGATCACCGCCTCTAGTTCGCGTTCCTGTGCGATGCTGTTGCGGATCTCTTTGCCCAGACGCACACGCTCGGCACGCGCCTCCACTAGCTGCTGGGTCTGCTTTTCCAGCCCCTTCAGTAGTCCGGCCTGCTCCAGTCGGATCGTGTAAACGGCCTCTTGCCTTGTTGCCTCTGCCATGGTCAAACGATCAATGTGCGGTCACTGTAGCCTTGGAGGTGAGGACCCCGCATGTATTTAACACGCGCATATAGGGCGCCCGGAGGGAGGGGGACCGTTCCTGAACCGTAGATCATGAACAGGTCATCCCCCACGTCCACCCATCCGGTACTCTGGTCCGTGGTGGTGTTGGCTTGGATCTGGAAACGGCGGCAAGCATCCGCGAACACCGTCCATATGTAGGAGCTGTTAGCGACGATCGCTCCGCATGGGTCGTAGAGGTTATCATCGAATATCCAGTTACCGCTGGGGTCCATGCTCATCAGTCGGAACCCGTAGAAGGTCATGAAACTGGCCCCGTCCGTGATCAAGTAGCGATCCCACTGCGTAGCACTGGCGAAGTCCGCATTCTCCACGATGGACCCCGGCGCCAAATTGAGCCGCTGCCATGCGCTGCCGTCCGTGCCGGTTCCCGGTGCCACACGTTGCACCACGTCACCGACCCACGCATCCCAATTCGCAGAGCCACCACCACTGAGGCACGCAATAGCCAGACGCATTCCCACGGGGTAGTTCGTCGTATCGGCCTCCACCGCCGCCTGTGAAGAGGCGGAGACGCGGTAGCTCACCAGTACCGGAGGCGTGGGGAACCGTGGCGCGTTGGTACACGGCGGCACGAAGGCGGGGTTTACGATGATCTCGGGGTATGCGATGGCCCCGTTCGTGGGCACCACCGATGCAGGCACCACGCTCACGCCGGGGATCTCCAAGAACACCACGCGCGTGGATCGACCCGCACCAAAGCGGTGCGCCTTCACTTCCTGCACGTAGTACCACGCGGGTCCGCTTCCATCATCCACAAGGGTCGGCATACCGTGGTCGAAGTCCTGAAGCTCATGATCGCGGAGCATCATGGACGCTTCCAACGTGCGGCTACTGAGCATCCTGCGTAGGCGCGGGGTGCCGTAGGTCACGATACTCTGGTCGGTGCTTTCGTCCCCTACGCTGATGGCGTTGGCAAATGCCAAGGGATGCGCCCCCGCTGCACCAACGAAGTGGCACACGGGATACTCTGTGAGGTTCGCCCCATCGAGCACCCATTCCCCACCCGCCACGCCGTTCGCATACAGCAGGCGCGGGGTGCGTTGGAACACGTCCACTTGGTACGCGGCTTTCTCATCGCGCATTACCGGCACCCGCAGCCCCTCTAGCACGATGCCCATGGCGGTCGGAGCCACAGCAACGGTCACGTTTTGAACCTGACCATAGCCGCTGATGAGGTCGTCATAGTTACCGAAGCCCGGCTCCAGGTTGCGCCGGTTGGCGTCGATCAAAGACCCGTCGCCGTTGTCATCCTTCAGGCGGTATTCCACGCGCTTGGGCCGCTCAGGATCGCCCTTCACGGGAGCGACAGTGTGATCCATACGGTCCCGCCAATCCCGACACGTTATGCCGGGGTTCGGGGTCCTGAAGTATTCGGCCTCGTACCAGAAGCGCACCTCATTCCCATAGGGCACGGGGATCACGAACTGCAAACCGCGCACGGCGTTGATGAGGTCCATGACTGTCATATCCGGCGCCGTGGTTGCGAGGTCCAAGACGATGCCTTCGACGTATTCGGCGACCACCATGTCCCAATTCGCGACGATGCTATCCAGTGCCAATGTGGTGGTACCCGCATTAGGGCCGAGGCAGAACATCTGTAGTTCGTAGGTGCGTCCACTCACGATATCGAACTCCCCGAGCACAAGGTTCTTCAGTTGCACCACCTCCACCAAGTTGCCAGTGGGAAAGTCGATGACCTTATAGGTGGGACTGGCCAGCGCGGTCATGTCCCGAACGCGAATGAACAGCTTCGTGGGGGCTGAAATACTGGGCTTGGTGATGGTCACGTTGCCGTCAACGGTCACACGGTATCGCGTACCCACCAAGGGAGTTATGGACATGTACCCAGAGGTAGCGATGCCAGCCGGGTCAACGTTGATCGTGTCCGTGGGGACCGGATCGCCCTGTGTGTAGGGCGCCGATACCACAAGCTCCTGCTGAACGCTCTTGCTGTCTAGGTACGTCTGGTTCGCTAGGTTCTTGTCGTGAACACTCGGGAGAATGAAGCGCGGCCAATGCTTCGCCAGCGTGCCCCGTGCCGAGCAGGTATAGCCTATGTCCCGGAAGAACACCTCCAGCACCTTGGACACCCGAAGCGCAGGGCGCAGGTATTGGGTCGTGACGTTGTAGGTGGCCGCACGTCCATCCAACCCGCCGTAGTTGATCAGCGGGTAATAGTCGAGGGTCGTTTCATCGGTCCATGTGTTCTGCTGATAGGTCGGGTCGATCGCGCCGGAAGGCCCGAAGTTCAGCTCCTTCAGCTTGGTCCGCTTGGCCTCTTCATACCATGCGGCATTGCCCGCAAGGGCCACGGCGTCCCCTTCGTTCCGGTCGGTCTCCAAAGGCACGATCGTCGCACTAAAGACCGCCATGTCACCGTTGCCGATCACCAGCTTCGCAGAGGGCCGCGAAGGCACCCGCATGTACTGGCTGCTGAAGACGCGGCGGAACTCCTTGGTGTTGGCGAACTTCACGGTGGTGCTCCGTGGCCCCTTCATTTTGCTGGGGTCCACAAGGTCATTGAGCGTCAACGTGAAGGCCGGAAGGCGGTCTTCGCTCAGGTATACCTCGGTGCCGTCAATGCGCCCGATCATGCTTGCTGAACGAGGTTGTCAGTGCCGCGTCGGTATTCGATCGTGAGGGGCTTGCCCAGCCCCGCCGTGTTCGCCGCAATGTGCGAATCACTGGTAAGCACGATCGGTGTGACCTGTGTGGCGGATAGCTTCAATGCGCTAACAGTAGCTTGCCCAAGGTCGCGGGCGATCCACGCGCGGGTCGGGGCGTTCAGTGGGGCGCTGGACAGAAGGAACGTGGATGCCGGGGCGCTGGTGTTGCCGCGTTCACTCCAGTCGTAGCCGGTGCCGCGTCCCATCGGCTTGCGCACGGTGGTCCGGGTGGCCTTGCTGGTCTCGATCTCACGGCCCGTGAAGCTGAACAGATCCACCCCTCCGAGCTTCGACAGCCACGCCAGCGGGCGCCGCACCTCCTTACAAGTGGTGTCCACGATCACCTCGAATACCTCGGAGGCGATGTCTCCCTCGCTGTCAATGAGCCACACGCGGTAACGCGATGGGAGTGTGATGTAGGCCGCAAGGTCCGCAGGCCCCACAGCCACACTGAACGCCGCCACGGGGTCCGTGCCGATGTCCAGTAGTTCGGTCGCAAGGGTCGTGAGGGTGCCATCGTCGTTCACTTGCTTCACAACGAGTTCATGGTTGAGCTGCCCGCCGTCATTCGTCAGCATGTGCAGGCGGAAGCTGTCATCGATGCCCAGCGTCAGCAGGCGCGGCGCATACGTGAGCCACTTCCGCGTGGGTGTACCCACTACGAAGTCTCCCATGTCGGCATCTTCCCACGTCAACAGGTCGCTATGATAGGGATGCACGGCGTTCACAGCCACGCGGTTGTCGGTGTCATCGCTGATCTCGGTGCCTTCCTCCCATGGGTTGATCGCGGACAAGACGCCCGGCACATCGTAGACCTCGATGAACTTCACCTGATAGTACAGGGCGGTGAGGCCGTGTGCGTGCTGCGCAAGGGTGCCGGTCCATGGCAGAACGTAGTCCGCGATCTCGTTGCTGAAATAATCCGCGATCGCTGGGGCCACGTTGAACGCAACCACGCCAGAGAGGTCCGGCGATCCGTTCATGTAAACGATTTGTGGCGTACCCACGGGGTCAGTGTACACGCGCAACTCACACCAGACGGTGTAATTGTTCAGCCATATACGCCCGCTCTCCACCCAAACGGGATCGAAGTCCCCATAGTCGGGCGCGTTGATCACCACGTAGTCATCAGCGCCAACGGTGAAGGCGTTCAGGATCGTCCACACCCCGTTGTATGGAGCGCACCCCGCAAGGAAGTTCACGGTCTGCCCTACGATGCCAGGAACCGCCCCGCTCCATGCTTGGTGCTTGACCAGAATATCCCCTACCACAAGGCCGTTGCCTAGCGAGGTCACGATAGCGGCGTCAACCACATGGACCCAGAAGATGCGCGAAAGGGCTGGGTCCGTCCGTGTGACCTCGAACCACAGGGGCCGGTAAGCCGATGCGGGCGATGCGGGCTGGGTGGTGAGTGTCGCTGCCATTACGCGGCGAAGGCTTTGTTGAACTGTGAGATCACGGGGTCCTCAATATCCTTCAGGAAGGCGGTGAGCACGTCGGGAACCTTGTCCTGTGCCGCTAGGATCGCCTCGCTGAATTGGTTCTTCCCGCCTAGCTGATGGTCAAGGCTTCCGTCGCGTGCGATGGACTTGGCCACGGCGAACGCTAGGCCCGTTGCGGCCTTGTCGGTGCTGGCAAGGCCCTTGTCCTTGGCCCATCGTACCAGCGGGGCAATGGGTGGCATCTTGCCCGGCCCGCGACCGTTGCCGATGTATCGCCAGTAGTCGGCTGCGAATAGCGTCCCGGTGGTGGCGATGCTCTCCACGACCTCCGTGCCGATGGAACGCTTCATCGCACCCGACGCATTGTATCCGCCGCCTTCGATCCTCAGCAACACATCGTCGGCAATGTCCTGAAGGAACACCGAAAGCGCAGCTTTGCCGTTGATGAATGGGATCGCCATTAGCTGAGCTTTCGCAAGAACCCTTTGATGGCCGTCACAGTGATCGCCGAGGCATTTATCTCGGTTGCGAATCGGGGGAGGATCGTTCCCGGTGTCGTGACGTTGATCTTGCCTTGGATGAGGCAGTTATTTCCAGTGGTCACAACGCTGGAAGACATGGGAATCCCTCCATTGAAGGTTCCAATCTGGTAGTTTCCCCTGTCGGTAGATAGGACTGAGTATCCGAGGTCTGCCGTGAAGTAGTCGCTGACCGCCGTTCCGTTGATGCTGAAAAATGCGCCCGTAGTTGTGGCGGCGGCGTTGTACGTCAGGAAGAACTCGAACTCATAGAAGCCTACCTCGGAAGCCGTAAGGGCTGCGCTGGCGTGAATGTCCGCAAGCGAAGTGCTCGTGGTGGCGATTGACCCTCCCGTGTAATTCAACAGACTGACAGGGGCAAGTGCAGCCCAACGCGCGTCACCTACGGCGTTGAAATCAGTAACCTCGGATGCTGTGTGGGTGTGTGATGCCGCCGCGTAGCTTCCGGATGCCTGCTTTCCGTCAAGTGCCGTTTGGAGGCCGGTCACATCACTGATCGCGTGCGTATGCGAGGCCGGAGCGCTTGCGGCTATTGCTGCCGCAAGCGCTGCGCTGGCCTTCGTAGTTGCGTCGGAAGATGCTGTGCTTATCGCTGCCGCTTGTGCGGCATTGGCTTTCGTGGTTGCATCTGTAGCCGCTGCCGACTGAGCGGCGTTCGCCTTCGTTGTGGCATCCGTTGCTGCCGCTGTCTGTGCCGCACTTGCAGCCCCGAGCGCATCGTAACGGGCATCACCCCGCGCGTTGTTCAGGTATTGCGGGTGGTCATCGTCACTAAGGCCGGTCAACGCTCCATGGTCAGTGACCCCACCGCCGCCACCGCTTACCGTTCCGGGTCCCCAGTTCGTTCCGTCGAACAGGAGCGCGTTGCCGGTTGCGACTCCGGTGGTGTCCACGTCCGACAGATCCCCAAGGGTGAACGATGCCGGAACAAGGCTCGGAAGCTCGCCGGGGTCCGCAACAACGCAAGCCCCCGCGATGCTCTTCACGGTGAACGTCAACAGCACACCCGTCTCCAGTGTGGCCCGTTCGTCCCACTCGGGCGTCATGGTCACGTTGCCCACTTCGATGTAGTCGCTGTAGGCCGCTTTCAGCCCCAGCACGATGTCAATGGCGGCGGTATCGGCGGCATGTACAGCGGCGGCGCGTTGTGCGACGGTGCGGTCAGTGGCCACGGAAGTCACCACCAACAACTGCACAAGCTGGGATCGGTGCATGGTGCCATTCACATCCTCGATCACCCGCCCGATGTATCGGTGTTCGATCACACACGGATACGTCGGTTCGCTCTCCGCATCCTTCGCTGGGGACCAGATGGAATAGAACGTGTTGTGGGTAGGGTGCGCCTCCACAACCGTCTGGATCATCACCAGTATTTGCGCCGCCGTCACCATGGCGCGAAAGGTGCCTACATCCTTCCGCCCTCGTGGTAAAAGTGCTTACCCAACGCGCCGTGTGCTGCTGATCTCCTGCACGTACTTGTTGGTCAGGCTCTCCAGGCGCGAAGCATCCACGGCGATCGCCATGGTCTCCAGCACGAGGAACGTTTTGAACTCTGTCACGTCACGACGCCACCCGTACTTGGCGCACAGCTTGGAGTAGAAATCCGCGCTACGGTCTAGGAGGGCGCGTTGTCCCCATCGCTGCCCGAAGGCCGCGCCGTCTGCCCGGACCAGTGCCTCATCCAAGATGGACAGTTGCTCGTACTGGCTGTCATAGTCGCGCTGAACTGCTCGCTGCTGGACAAAAAAAAAGCACAGACCGCCATTGCATCCACCATGCGGGCGCGATGGAACATCTCGACACGGGCACCCAACCACGCAACGAAGCGGGCCTCGAAGTCGTTGTCGCCCTCTTCCTTGCCTTGCGCGGGGTAGGTCTCCCCTTCCTCCATGCACATCACCGCCAAGATGGGCGGGTACATGGCCGCGTCGGGGCCTTTGTGCGAGCTGACCGCATCGGTCAACGAAAGCCACTGTCCCCACACGGTGGTCAACTCCACGCGCTGGGGCACCTGAAAGGTTCTGCCGTCCACCTCGAAGCTCGTGCGGTGCATACCCCGTTCAGCGAACATCGCGGCGGCATCCTCTTGGGTCCACTGCCGATCGGGGTTGTCCCACTTGTCGATCGCTTCGGTGATGGCCTTCACCTCATCCCACATCTTGGGAGCCTTGGCGATCCATTCGAGGTAGTGATCCATCACCTGCTTGACCTCGTGGGCACGCATGATGCGGGCGAAGCGGCGCGGCACCCCGAAGGCTCTGGTGATGCGCTCGTGGTCCAGCTCCCCCGGTGGTCCGGGTTCGGTAATGCGCAGGTAGTCCGCTATGGTGAGTTGTTCGTAGGGGATGAACTCCAGGATGTGGAAGTCGTCCTTGGCGATCTCTAGGCGGATGGACGGGATGTTCATGGTCGCTTGATCTTGTTGCCGCAGCCGGGGCAGTAGTTTACGGTACCAAGTGGCAATGCTGCCCCGCAGCCAGAACACATGTCGTAAGGCTCTCCTGTGTTGGTACACTTGGTTGGGTGGCCGCCAGAAATGCGATTTACCTCTTCCACCACACGGAGCTTGACCATGTGAAGGCCCTTGGCTTCGTTCCAGACGTCAACCTGAACGAACTGAACATCACCGGCGATCAACGCCGATACATCCACCGTCTTGGGTTCCTTCGTGTCGCTCATGGCCTTCAAGTTACTCATCTTCCGGTAAATGGCGTGTGCCGCGTGTCGGTCCGCTTCGACGCCGCGAACTTGATCCGCTTCTTCTGCGCCGCCTCGTGGAGGCTGTCCACCATCACGGGGGATGGGGTTAGCTCTAGGGCAAAGCGCATCGGCACAAGGTCGAAGCGATCGGGGGAACGCCCCAGCCGTACCCTACTGCCTTCCGTTGCGTGGTCCTTGCTCACGATGCCCCAGCGCCCCGCCGCGTCCTGTCCATTGGTACGCAGGCAGGCAAGGATCTCCTCGTGAAGCAGGTCTCGATCCACTGGCGTATCAATGGCCATGCCCCCCGCGTTGATGGCGTTGGCGGCTAGGAAGTGGCATTGGGAGCGCATGTTCTGATAGGCCAATTTATGGCCCATCTGCGGAACCATGGACGTGCCCCCTTGGTAGCTCACTGCCCCCTGAAGGTAACCTTTGAGGTAGGCGCCAAGGCCGTCCGCATCGTACACGATACGCGACCGCTGGATATTGTAGGCCGTGGCCTTGCCCTTGATAATGTCCACTACCTCATCGGGCTTGCGCTTGCTGAAGGTCTCCAGTTCCTTCAGGCGCAACCCGGACCAACGCCCAATAGTGAACAGGTCCGAGCCTTGCAGGGCGATGTCGCACGTCAGGGCGGGTTCCCCTTCGGGTACGTGTTCGTTCGTCCACAGGTCCGCGACCTTGCCGTATTCCACCAGTAGTGAGGGATCCGTGGTTCCTTCGCACAGGTAGAGCGCCGCGAACATCCCCGCGCTAAGGGTCCGGCGTGCCGTCTCAAAGCGATCAGCGGGCATGATACCGGCCTCCACGGCCAAGGGAGCGGCGGTCCTGAAGTACCTCACTTCGGGATCCCCCTCCATGGTCTTTATCAGCAGGTGCCATGCCGAACCCTCGCCCATGTAGTTGCCGATGAACGTGCAACGGGCGCCGGTCTTGTTGGCTACCGTAAGCAGTGCCGCCCACATGCTGATCCGCCAGCGGGTGAACTCGTCGCCGATGATCCTGCGGACGTTGCGGATACCATAGAGGAAGTTCGGGTTGTCCGCCGTAAGAAACCGGATCACCCCGCCGTCCGGAGTGGTGATGCTCATGGGCTGCTTGCTCACAAGGTAGATCCCCATCAGGTCGGCTTCCTCCAGGCTTCGGCAAATATCATCGAAGACCGCGCGGGCCTGCTGAAGGGTCGGGCTGATCCACCAATACTCATCCCCCTTGTTGACCGGCTCGTGTGCTGCCTTGAACAGCTCGGGCTCGAACACGAAGGTCTTGCCGGTGCCCGTGGCGCCTTCGATGAATACGAACCGCTCGGGGCTGCGCACCCACTCCTGTTGAAAGGGGGCGAGGTCCGGCATTTCGATCTCGATCTCGGCCATGGGTCAACCCTTGAACTTCACCGTGTGCTTCACTTCCGCGTTGAGGTCTACGCCTACGCTCTGCTTCGCCTTGCCGTGTGCCCGGTCGAGCATGGCCTGAAGAACCTCCCACCCTTTGGCCGTCAGCATAGCCTTCCCCACGATGCGCAGGCTCATGGGCTTGTGCTTGTCCTTGACCATGTTCGCCAGCACATCCTCAGGCACGTTCAGCAGCGTCTCGAAGGCGTCCGCCACTTGGTTCGCCGTGGCCCTTTCGTAGCCCTCGGCGCGTAGCTCTGCCACGATGGTGGATAGGAGCATTGGAGGGCGTCCGGGTCCACCGGGGTCGCCTTTCTCGAAGGTGTTGACCTCCCCTCCGTGCGGCTGTTTGATCTTGCGCGCCACCTTGTTTAACCCTTGTTAACGTTGAGCGCCGGGGTCGGAATCGAACCGCCTACCTCACCGCTGGAAGCGGTGCGTTCTACCGGTGAACTACCGGCGCTTTTGGGATATGGTTTTCGCAAGGCTTCAATCTTGCTCTTCATTGCTTTGTCAAGAGGCATCAGATACTTGTGCTTCCAAACCTTGACCGATCGGATAAGTCCTTTATTCTTTAGCTCCGTTGCATAGCCTCTCCGTCCTGTCCTTATTGTTTTGGTGTGGACCCGTTCGCCTGTATCGGTACGTTCAAACTGTTCACAAGCTGAAGTTGGGCCGGTATAGACCCAACCTCCAGCTTGGTATATTGTTCCGGCGTGCCCCTGTTCAGGGTCTGCATAACTAACGACAAGGCGAAGGCCGGGGGACTTGGTTTTGAGGAAACGAAGGGCAACGGCAACGATTCGACTTACCGGCGTTCGATGTTTGGATAACGCAACCCTTGTCAGCTCACAGATTTCGGTCTTTTCGATTTGATAAGGGCGGTGAGCTTGCGGGGCCGCTCCGAGCGAGAAGATGACGCATCCGATATAACGTTCGTCTTCCCAAGCTCCGATCATCATCCTTTTGAATGAAGGAAGGCAACCACTATAATGCCAGTTCTCTACAGCATACTTTGCTGCTGCATGATCACAGGGGGCAACCTTCAGGACGGGCTTATCGGGTGAACTCATGGCCGCACTTCGGGCATTCAATAGGTGTCTTTTCGTCAAGCCTTGGCTGTTCATCCATGCCTACGGGTTCAAAGTCCGGCACCTTTGGAATGTCAAGCCCCCAATCCGCAAGCTCAATGGCATCCCACTCGTTCGCCAGTTGATCCCAGTCCCACTCCCCGAAGCCCACGTTGTCCTTGATGATGAACTCACGGCGCTGCTCTTCGGTCCATTCGTCGGCCAAGATCACCGGCACCTCTTTCAGCTTCAGGTCCATGCAGGCCCGCAGGCGCATGTTCCCGCCCAGCACCATCAGCTTCCCGTCGGTGTCGGTCACTGCCACGATGGGCCGCTTGTTGAGCATGTCGGGGAAGCTCTGGAGGCTGGCCTTGAGCTTGGCGAACTTGTCATCCCGAAGGACGCGGGGGTTCGTGGGGTTGGGCTTCAGTTGCCCGATGGGTACGTTCATGGATTGTCCGCTTTCTTCAGCACCCTCAGCAGCCCGAACAGCGCATCCGAGTCGCAGCTCTGGCAATGCGGGTCCGTGGGGTACCCCGCAAGGGCCGCAAGATACTTGGCGCTGGCCCTATCCCCGTGTCCCCAGTGTACGGTCATGCGGTCCGTCCACCCCTCTAGGGTGCGTTGGCGGGCCGGTAGCGCCGCGATGATTTCGCGCACCCGCTGAAGCTGGTCAGGGGTCAGGCTCACCATCCTGAAAGTGCCGTGGTGTTCACGTAATACGATCCGGGCTTGCGCTTCTGGGCCTTGGGGGCCGGGCGTTCGTCCGTGGGGGTCCACCCCTCTTTGGACATGGCCTCCGCGAGCTTGGGGCCGTCCACCCTGCGGACCTGCCCTTGGGGCGATTTCATGAACGCGGTCTTTGTCATGATGCGGGCCAATATAGGGATCATTCCGGATTCCGTAGCTCATCCGATGAGCTTGTTGATTTGAACCCGGCCTTGTTCATGTCGGTAACGATGTCGTCAAACTCCATGTCCGCTTCGATGCAGCCTTTACCCTGCCACTTATCCCAATAGTCCACTACGCGCTGGATCAGCGCATCCCTTTCCGCTAGGTGGGCTTCGTAGAGTTCACGGACCCGTGTTCCGCGCATGGCATCCGGGAAGTAGATGATCTCTTTGCCTCCAAGAATGTCGCAGGCTGGCCTGCCCAGCACTATCTCATCGCTCAGGTAGGGCTTCCGTGTTGGTGTGCTCATGGCTGTCTGTGGTATTTGTTGGGTCACTTCAGTTTGCCGGGGTAGCATTCGCGCAACAGGGCCAGCACTTCGTCCATGTCGCGGCATACACACGTCCGCCACCCCTCTAGCTCTAGGCGCACTAGCCACGTCTCTTGGTGCTCGCTCAGGCGTCCCTTCTTGCCGTTCTTCAGTTCGATGGCAAGGCCCACGCGCGGGGTCTGGTGAGGTAGGGCGGCGGGGGCGGTGAACACCAGCAGATCGGGGACGCCTTTTTTCAGCCCTTCGTCCTTCATCCACTTGCCTTGGCGGGGCGTTCGTAGCCCGGCGTTCGGAACGGCGGTCCACAACAGGCGCATATTGTCCAGAAGGTTCGCGACCTGTACCTGAAGCTGATGCTCGCTCATGCGTTCATCGTTCCTTTCATGGTGATGATCTCGAAGCGCCCATTGGCGTGCTCTATGGCGTCGGCTTCGCTCTCGAATACCGGGCACGCATACTGTCCCTTGGGCAGCTCGTGCTTCACTTCCCTGCCGAACATGTCCTGTCCGATCATCTTGCTGTCAAGCCTCAGAACGAGGTAGTATGTCTTGGCTTCGTTCATGCTGCTGATGTGTTGGTGTCCTTCGTGCTCAGTTGGCGCTCTAGCTGGGCGATCCGGTCCGATGCCCGCTTCAGCTTGTTGGGGTCGCTCTGGTGCTCTAGGCGGTCAAGGTAGGAGGCTCCGAGGTTGTCCCCCGTGTACCTGTGCTGTGCCGCCTCCCCCTCTGCCAGCCCCACGATGGCCTGTTCATGGTCGTTCAGCCATTCGGCGATCTGGGGGTAGGTCAAAGCCCCGTAGACCTTGCCATTGAGGCCGTCGCGGATCGCCAGCACCAAGCTTTCCACGCTGCGGTGTGCGAAGTTCTGAAGGACCATACGCCCGAACATCGCCAGAACGTGCGGCGGGTTCTTGGCCCCGCACATCAGGTCGGCTTCCTCTAGGACCAACCCGATCCACGAGGAGGCAATGTGTTCGCCGTGGTCTTTCATCATGCGGCGGATGGGGTAGGCTTCGGGGCTAGTTGCCGCCAGCAGCGTCACGTTCCCGATAGAACTTGGCGTTTGCCTCAACAACCATGCGGCGTCTTTGCTCCCTGCTGTCTTCTGTAGCTTGTCCATTGGTGGTGGTATTGGGTTTGGGTTCGTAGCATCCGGTCCAGCCCTGGAGGATGCTGTGGTCTATGGCTGCAACGGCGCGTTCTTCGCCCCATTCGATGCACTTCTTCAGGAAGGCGGCGCGGCCCGAAGGCGTCAGGGTCAGGCGCTTTTCACGGCGGTACTGCCCCCACCGCTTGATGGCGTCCCACATCGGGGGTGTGCAGCCTTCGGGGATCACTTCCGGCTCGTGCGCGCGTTCCTTTCTTCCCTGAGTAGAAGAAGATTCAGAACCAGAAGAAGAGAGAGATAGAGAAGGAGATAGAACGACCGTTGAACGGTCGTTGGTGTCTCGTTGAACGGTCGTTGAACGGTCGTTGCGGATGGCTGCTGAAGCCTTACCAGCTTCTGAGCGTTGTTGCACCCAAGCCTTTGCAGCCCCTCTGGCCTCTTCCAGCCATCCCAAGGACCACAAACCTTCCCGCTCTTCCATTGAAGCCTTTACGGCGGGCCAAGCGGACCCGCACAGGCGGGAAAGCCGGGCCTCGGCAAGTGCTCCGTGCCTCCACAGGTGGCGGACGCAACGGGAGTAGGCGCCTTCCTCTTCAAGGGTCATGCCTTCCACGTCAAGGGCGATGATGTCGGGATCGTATTTCATCCACGGAAGTTTGTTCATGCCAAAAGGAATACCCCCGCACTACTCACCTGCGGTGTCGGCCGCTGGCTTTCGATTGGGGGTATGGGTTGGGTCTTGGTCATCACTGTCCGACAACAGCGGCCTCTAGTTGAGGCTTGGCTAAGATAAGCGCTTCACCAATACGAGCGGCATCTGTGGGTAACGGCTCATCACAAAGTCAGTTGGATGGGTTGGGGAGCCGGTGCATCGAACAACCTCGGCTGCGCTTGGTGCTTGCGGATACGGGCCGAAGCGTTCGCGAAGTGCTTGAGGTCCATCTCGCAGCCGATAAACGATCGACCGTTCAGGACGCAGGCCACGCCGGTAGACCCGCTGCCCATGAAGGGGTCGAACACAATGGCGTCGGGCTTGGTGCTGGCGAGGATGATGTGCTCCATCAGGGCGATGGGCTTTTCGCATACGTGCTTTCCGTCGTAGGCTTGCACGGTGCGGAAGGTCCACACGTCCGTGTAAGGGACATCGGCGGTGACGTTGAACGGACGGCGTAGGTCTTCGTACTCGCGGCGTAGGTCTTCGTATTGCTGGCGCAGGTCTTCGTATTGCTGGCGCAGGTCTTCGTATTCCCCCTGTATTGGCAGGATGGTCCGAAGACGATTGAAATCCGTCTCGTTGGGAATGTTCTTGCCAAGGATCCAGTTCGATGCCTGAGCCTTGGCGCTGTCAGGGTTCTTGTAGTCAGAGACGATAAGGGCGGCGATCTGTGCCCGTGTCACACCCTTCGATTCCGCAAGTGGGGCAACTTGAAAGATGCGGACACGCAACTGCTGACAGGCTAAGTCGTACCCCGCTAGGTCGCTTGCGCCATTATCCGCGCCGAACTGCTCGGCGAAGATGATCGTTTCCGATGCGGTGAAGTAGCTGCGCAGGTCTTCCTTGCGGAACATCTCCGCCTTGGTGCTATACGGGGGCTTCTGCCATCTGACGTTGCACAGCACGTTGAAACGCTTCCGAAGTTCTCCCTCTACCCCCCACGACATCTGAGGTGAAGCGAAGCAATACAGCGAGCCGTTGGGCTTCAGGATGCGCTGCCACTGCTCGGACAGTTCCCCGATCCACGCAATGAACGCATCCACATCCTTCCATTGGTTATCCCAGTCGTCGTCCTTCACCCCGAAGTAGGGCGGGTCCGTCACGATGGCATCCACACTGTTGTCGGGCATCGTTCGCATGAACTCCAGACACTCCACGTTGTGCAGCTCGATCATCGCTTCCCTTTGGTTTTCGTCACCTTTCTCTTCAATGCCCGCCTCTCCGGGTCTGTGGGGATAACCTTCCCGCCGTCCACGTTGTAGAGCCATAAGGCTTCAATGGGGGCCGCGTCCGAATCAATGGTGTGGCCCTCTTGGATCAGGGTGCGTCCGAAGGCTTGGCGCATCAGAATAGGCTCAGTTGAACAAATGCGCGTTCTGGCGGGGCCTCATTGTCCGCCCGGTCAATGGCCCATTGCTGAACATTAAGCCATAGCTCCTTTCCAGTATGGCTAACCACCAACCACTTGCGTTCCATCAACCCTTGCTGCCAAGTGTAGACCGTGGCAAAAGGTGCCGCGTGAACCATCGGTAATCCGTTCGCGTAGGCTGGTGCGTAGAGTGTCATGCGGTGCGCTCTATTACGATGAACGACCATTTGCGGTGCGTGCGAAATACTAGTGAAGCCCGTTCCGGATTGATTCGCTTCCAGCACAATACTGCACTACTGACGCGGGTTTGTGCTGCATTATGAGATTCACCCGGCTTCAAAGGGCAACGCATCTGGTCGCCTACTTCTAAGTCGCCAAAGCCATAGGCAATCAATCCACTAGGGCGCACCATGGCTTCGATATAATCCTCTTTGACAACCATTATCACAGCGCGTAAGGCTTCGTCAGGTAGAACGCCGCATCCCGGTCGAGGTCCGGGTCCGTCAGGTGCCACGTCCGGGGGCATACGGTGGTGGCGATGCCCGTGCCCTTGTGTTCGGGCTTGCGGAGCTTGGCGTCCAATCGGCTCCGTAGTGCTTCGCCCATCGCGGGGTCAAGTTGCTCGTGTGCTTTCATGGTCTAGGCGTTTAGGTACTTGGTGAAACATGACTTGCAGCAGCGGTCTGGATTAGCCTCTGCCACCTTGCCGAACTCGTACCCATGCAGCACGTGCAGCGGGTAGTTCAGCTTGTGCAGCGGGAACCCACAGCGCCCATCCAACCAATGCACTTTGCGGGCGTTGCGCAGGAAGGCCGGTTCCTCTGCCTCTGATAGCTTCGGGTCGTGGATGGGTCGTGAACCCAAGGGCACGGCGCCGGGGCGGTTGTTGTCGAGGCTTTCGGCGATGCGTGGCCGGTAGTTAGCCCGGTACCACGCGGGGGACAGCGCCTCGGGTTCCCACCCCCCCTCCCATTCGTGTAGTCGGCTCTGGTGTATCATGCGGCGATGTCCATTTTGATTTGCTTATTCAACTCAGGCAACTCTAAGCCCAAGTCCAGAAAGTAGGCGTAGATGCGTTCGATGGTCTGGCTTGCCTCCAGCATCGTTAGGTCGCGGGTGTCCACCGTCACCTGCACCACCTCCCCACCCGGCAAAACCATATCCTCAACGGGGTAAAGTTCGGCCCGTTTGCAGTGCGCTTTGACCCGCTCCTTTGTCCACTGCTTGCCGTCCGTGTACCCTTCGGCGTTCAGCATCTTGGCGATGATCGTGAACAGCGTGTGCAGGCCCTTGTTCTGGGCGCTGCTCTTCTTTCCCGCCTGCTTCACGCTCACCTCGTACTGCCCGTTCGGAAGTGTGTCGAGGATAGCCCTGAAGGCGTCGGCGTGCCAGCGTCCGTCCTCCTTGTATATGGTGACGGTATCGCTCATGCCCTGATGGCGTAGAGGTATTCGTTCGCCCCGAAAGGCCCAATCGCCTTGTGCCCCGTCTTAGCGAGCGCCCCCGACTTCGTGAGGTTCGTGATGCTGCGCCGGACGCTCGTCAACAGGAACCGCTCCCCCAGACCCTTGTGGACCTGTGAGGCACTGGCGATGCGCTGGGTCCTGAAGTACGCCAGAACCGCCTCCTGTTGGACGTTGGCGCGGGCCGTGCGGGTGCGTAGCTCCGTGCCTTCGACGTGGGTGGTGTTGTGGTACATGGCTTAGGCGTGTTTGGCGAGCAATTCGCGCAGGTCATTCTGGAAAGGGTGTCGGCTGAAGTGCCCCTCGTCCCAATAGGTCAACAGCTTCTTCCCGAATGCCTCCAACTCTTCCACCCTGTCCTGTAGGGGCTGGGCTACTTCGGTGATTCCCTCAGCATAGTAAGCGCGTTGAACAAGGGGTAGGGGTTCCCCCTCAACTTGTGGGAACCGCTTCGCGGCCAACTCTTCAGCGTTCAGTTTCATGACTTGTGGCTTGTGGTGCTTCTGCGTTACGGCGCTTCGGCGGGTTAGGGGTGTACGTACTCAGGTCGGGTGTTCGGGGTGCTCAGGCCGTTGTCGTTCCTCACGGGCGCATCCTCCAGCATCTTTATGATCCGCTCCGCTACGGTCTGCGTCACGATGCGGCGATCCATCAACTGTTGGATGTAATCCAGTGTGCGGTCCGTGGCCTCTGGGGTGTCACCGTGCAAGCCCATGACTAGAACGGAAGATCGTCGTCAGGCATATCCGCTAACGGCACAGGTGTTGGGCGTGCGCTTGGCGCGTCAGGGGCGCTGTGCTCAGGCGCTCCGCCCATCGCCATATCACCTTGCGTGAGCTGGTCCTGAAGGTCCACGAACACCTTCATCAAGTACGCATCGCGTTCCTCAAAGTCCCAAATGTCCTTGCCGTTCACGCGCACCTTTTTCCCCTGTGGCAGTTCGCCGGGGTTGGTCTTGCTCCAAGCGGGGTCGATCTTCTTTTCACCCTGGAACAAGTTGATGCCGATCACCTGACGCTTCCCGCCCGTGGCCTCATCCTTGCCCTCGAAGTCGTAGGGGCTGAACCGCACCGACTTTTGGAAGTTCACGTTCGGCAGGCGCGAAAGGATGCCCACCCAATAGCGGTTGCCCTTGTTGAGCTTCACCGAATAGTGTTCGTCCTTGTCGCGTAGGCGGATCACCAGTTCGGTGATCTTCTCGCCCTTGTATTCGCGTTCGGTGTGGAACATGCTGGTGATCACACCATCCACGTATCCGTCACGGCGCTCCCATACTTCGCGCCCGTTGGGGTGCTCGTCGCTGGGCTTGGTGGTGCGCTTGACGGCGCCGGGGGAATTGGCCTCCACCGTCTCCACGATCTTTCCATCGGCGATCCTCAGGTAGATCACACCTACTTGTTGGTCATTGTTTCCGCGTGCCATTTGCTTGGGGTTTAGTGCCGTTAGGCGGTTTTGCTTTTGAGCTTCTTCTTGAGGCTGATCGCCACGGTGTCCTTGCCCGGAACGTATACGGCTGGTTCAATCACCACTCCATCAGCATCGACAATTGTTTGCATGCGTTCAGCGGCACGCTGTGCGGCTTGCGCCTGCTCTTCGTGGGACTTGGCCTGATCGGCTAATGCCCTGCGCTTTATGTCAATTTCTTGGTACCATCCAAGGTTGCTGTAATCCCAACGCCCCGCACCGGCTCTGCATTGGATAACGGCCCCGTCCACCTCATGCTCCCCCTTGCCATATCGCGAAGCTTCCTCAATGGCTTGGTCCTTCACCAGCGCCATTGCATCGGCGGTTTCGGCTTCTAGCCGCTTAAGTTGGATGTATGCGCCAAGGGCGCTCACCTCTCCATTGTTAGCCTTGTCGGCAATTTCAAATGGTGTCATCGTGCTTGGTTGTTGTTTAGGTAATCTTCTTCCTGCTGGTTCACCTTGTCGCAGGTGAGGTCCGTGGGCAGGTCCACGGGGCGCGTCCGGGCGCTGCGGATGCTTGCCACAAGCCCCATCCACAAAGCATCGAAGCCTTCGGGGTCCGCATCGGCAACCGCGCGAACAATGGCCTCGGCGCACATCATGGCCTCAGCGGGAGGCGTGAACGAATGCGCGATCTTGCCGGAGGCGGTGACTAGCTGAATACCTACGTTTCCGCTTCGGTGCGCTGGGACGTAGGCGTTGAGGCTGGCAAGGCTTCCGTCGTCGTTCACTACGGCGGTGTGGCCATCGTAGGGGGTCGGTCCGTGCTTCAGTTCTGGTGTGAAAAGCGTTTTCATCGTGGGGAGGTGTTAGGCTTCGCGGGCTTTCAGCATGGCGTCGGCAAGAATCCATCGCGCCTGAGCAACAGCGTCAACCCACGCTTCACCCTGAAGGGCGTCTTTTCCCATTCGTAGCAGCACCCCATAAACCTCATCCCATGTCGCCTTCGCAGCGAAGTAGTCGCGGAGGGTCATGCCGGGCTCGGCATAGACAGCCCGTTGACCGTTATTCATTTCGGAACTCTCCGGCGTCGGGAAGGCCGCGCCTCCTGTGTTCTTTTCTTTCATGGCTGTGGGGATTAGTCGAGATTCATGGTGGGGTCCGCTTCGATCATCGCCCCCAGCGTCCTGTCGCTGATCACCGTGACCGTCCGGCGGGGCCTCTCTGGGAGGGCGCACATCTTGATAGCCGTGCGGAGGCGGTCTACCTCTACTGCCGTCAGCTCACCGGAGGCGATGCGGTCGGCGTGGGTGGTGCAGGTGTGGCACATGGTCAGATGTTCAGCAGCGTTGTGGCCGTCTCCATTGCAAGCGTGCGGCTTGCCTTATAAGCCTCGGAGCCGTTATCGATGTATGCCTTCAGTTTATCAAGCGACCCATAAAAGCAGCCGCACTGATAGATGGCCTCTTGTCCTTCTTCGTAGATCAATGCGGTGAGCATTCGTCCGCATTCGCCATGCCCACGGAATGCTACCTGTGACCAGCGATGAACCGCGCCTTGCAGGTCCGCGCGTTGCAGGTCCGCGCCTCGCAGGTCCGCGCCTCGCAGGTACGCGCCTTGCAGGTCCGCGCCTTGCAGGTACGCGCCTCGCAGGTACGCGCCTTGCAGGTCCGCGCCTTGCAGGTACGCGCCTCGCAGGTACGCGCCTTGCAGGTCCGCGCCTCGCAGGTACGCGCCTCGCAGGTCCGCGCCTCGCAGGTACGCGCGTTGCAGGTACGCGCCTTGCAGGTCCGCGCCTTGCAGGTACGCGCCTCGCAGGTACGCGCCTTGCAGGTCCGCGC
>ERZ724509.88-NODE-88-length-41773-cov-18.045208_pt1 | contig 41773 bp, 49 predicted proteins | sample MGYA00376042_ERZ724509 | MGnify/ENA primary metagenome ERZ724509 (study PRJEB28724, sample SAMN07190887) | wastewater metagenome | isolation source: effluent of sewage treatment plant in Hong Hong | place: USA: Christiansburg, Virginia | collected 2016-03-01 ...
CTGAAGCTGGAGGTACATCTGAAGCTGGAGGTACATCTGAAGCTGGAGGTACATCACCTACTTGTGATTCGATTGGAGCTCCTGGGAGCGGTGCTTCAGTAGTCATTGCTGGGAGAGTAGTATCAGTCACAACTTCTCCGAATGCAGCTCCTGGAGTAGGAGAGAGATCTGATTCTGTTGTAGCATCGAGAGCCTCCTTGAATGTTGCATATTCATCGAGCTTGCTCGCAAGAGTAGCTACGAATACATCGGCAGTAGTATTAGCCACTCCGAGCATCACGATCTGATCACGGTATGCCTTGATAGATGCTTCGACATTTTCATTTCTTTCGAGGATAGCCTTATTTCGAGCAGCTGCGGCATTGATATCGATACGATCCTGAGCCACTTTTCGGCGTTCCTCTTCGAAGTTCATCATATCGATGGCAACCTCTTGTTTCTTCTGGACGATTTCAGCTTCTCGTTTTGTGAGATCAGCCTTTGCATGAGTGATATTGGATTTCTCCTTTGCCACTTTTTGTTTCTCATCTTCGAGAGTATTTCTCTCATTAGCAATTCGTACAGATTCCTCTGTATTCGTTTGGATGAGGAGATTGAGAGACTGAGCTCGCTCATCAGTGGAAGTTATCTTCTCGGCGAGATTTTTTTCACGACCCTCGATTTCGAGAGCTCGGAGTTCTAGTGTTCACAATTTTTGTTCAGTTTCTATACGCAAAGCATCATTTTCTTTGAATTTCTGCTCCTGAGTACGATTAAATTCGCTCTGGATAGAGGTGTATTTCTTATCGAGCTCTGCGATTTCTTTCTGCTTGTCATTGAGGAGAAAGTTCTTGTCTGCTACAGCCTTATCGAGACGAGCAACATCCTCATTGAGGAATATATGACGAGATTCGAGGATTTTTGTTTCCTCTGCGAGAGCATCCTTTTTGGCTTGCTCTTGCTGTACAGCGATCTTTAGGTCGGCGAGCTGTGATATAGAGAGATCAGACATAGGTGAAATGGTAAAAAATTATAGATTTCCCTGTGATTTTATCTTTTTTATTCATTCGTGCAAGTGTTTTTTTGTGGCTTCGGTACTTTCCTTGGCTTTCTTCGCTTTGAGGGCATCGTTATGTGCTTGGACTTCTTGTACCATCCTCACTGCCCTATCATCAGCTTGACCGATGATCATAGGCATGGTTCGACCGATTTTTTTATTTCTATCCTCTGCCTTTATGATGAGATGAGCGATAACTCATTCTTTGTCATACCAGTAGATATTCTTGGTTTCTGGATCTTCTCCGATCTTATATCACATACTTTCGATCAGGAATTGCCCACCATGGAGGAAGTCTGGAGTCATAATTTTGGATAGTTATCAAAATATAAAAGAGGGTTTCCCCTCTTTTACAATCCTGACCACTATTAGTAAGTAAGTCCAACGAGTTTTCCGTTCGCCATAGCGTTCGTACACACGAGGTTTCCGTACATTTTCATAGTAGTTTGGTATGCTGCCTTTCGACGAGTCACACCACCAACAGTTTCGTAGACATCCGTCCAGATACCACCGTTTGCAGCTTCGAGAGCCTCGAGAGGACAGAGTTCTGCATGAGAGAATGTATCAGTAGTAAGACCAAAGATAGTATCCTTAGCAGCATCCCAATCAGCAACGAGAGGAACAGAAGTATTTCCGTAGATCACTTCGATACCCTTGAATCCTGTCTCGAGATCCATGTACTTCACTTGTGGAGAGTTCGTACGAACTGACTGAAGAATAGCAGCATAGGCGAGTTGGAGATCTGGGTGAGTCACGAGGAGATCTGGTTTTCCATACTTCGTGAGGTTCTTCACGAATGCGATTACCATAGCTTCAGTGAGAGCTCCGTTACCACCTACTATTGAGTTTGCCCAGTAGTTTGTAGCACGAGTCTTTCCTTGGAAGCTAGATCCAGCAGCATTCGATTCGTTATCGATAAGGTTTCCGATACCGTCGTACTCTTGACAAGCAGTTCCGATATAGGCTCCTTCTGTTACGATCTTATCACCGTTGGCTACAGTTACTGGAGCAGTAAATGTTACAGAGTTTGGAGTACCATTGATAGTCTGAAGTGTTACAACAGTACCTGAACCAGCCTTGATAGCTGCGAGAGTACCGATAACATATCGTTTACCAGGGATGAGAGAAAGAGTTTCACTCACAGTATGAGTAGCAGTAGCAGATGCACCAGCGGTGAAATTTGCTACGACACCGTCACCCTTACCGAGCATCATACGATTTGTCGTACGAGCAAATGACATATTCAACCCTTCTGCGAATTTGTCTGCGATATTGATGAGGGCTGCCTCACCCTGAGTCTTGATATTCTCGATTTGTTTGTCATCGAGGATATGACTACCATAACCATACTTAGCAGTAGCTTCAGTCTGGTCGAATTGCATAGCACCGTCTGCGATGTATCCACCTGTGAAGGCGACACCAGAGTGACCAGCAGTATTGGTAGGAATGAAGATCTTTTCATTCTTGAAGGTGACACCTGCGTTATTCTTCTTGATCATAGATGAGAATACATTCTGATCGAAGATTGCAGATGTCATGTTTGGTGCATGTACCTCTTTGAGGAGCACCGCAAATGCTTGGAGCACTGCATTGACATTATTCAACATAAGTGTGTGTTGTTAGAAAGTTAAGACGAATATTGCGATTTTAACTTATCCAACGCCGCCTGCGACTTTAGGTTTCTAGCAGCCTTATCTCGATAGTCATAAGATGGGGGAACTACATCGGATGCCTTTCCAGGCATTCCAGCCTCTATTTTCGTAGTAGGCTTATTCTGACTAGCGACAAAATTTATGATTTGATCATAGTATTTTTGTTGGTAGAGAACGATGGGGTCTTCTGGGAAGAAGTTCATAGTATTGGCATACTCTCAGAGTTCCTTCAGATCGAATTTTGGAAGACCGTTTGATCCATCGAATGCTTTCGATAGCTGGGAGGATCGCTCCTCGAACCATTTATTGGTTCCTTCCTTCACTTCAGTCTGAGCTTGTGTGAGCTCTTCTGATTCTGTCTTGATACTACTATCCAAGCGAGAGAGATTTTCCTCGATTTCTGTATCGACATTCTTCATGCCGAGAGCTCGAGCCCTCTGAAGTTCCTGCTTTTGATCGTCAGGAAGTTCATCGACAACCTTTTTTCGCTCTTCCGCCTTATTCTTCCAAAAATCTATCTCTTTCTGGAGAGCTGCCTCACTCGTTTTCTTTTTAGATATGACATCCTGAAGTCTTTCGAGAGGGACAAACTGCTCTTTTGGAGGAGCTTTCGGGATTTTGAGGAGATCTGCTATAGGCGATGGAGTTTGATTTCCGTCCCCATCCTTTGTATCAGCTGGAGATCATCCTGCTGGATGTGCATCTGCTGCTGGAGGAAGTTGACTTCCATCTCCTGCTGTCGATGCAGGTGGTACGACATCCCCAGCTGGTGCTGGAGCAGCAATAGAAGCAAAATGCGTAGCAAGCACTTCTTGTGCTGTTTTTCCTGTTGTCGATGCAGGAGGTGCGACTTGGTCTTTTCCCATGAAGTTTGGATAAAAAGATAAAATGACATTTGAGAGGTTTTGTCCTATGGATTTATTATATTCATATTCTATAGAAATCAAGAAGAAAATCGATAGATAATAGAGATACTGTATTATAGAGAGAAACTGAAGTTTGCCTGTACCCGATTTGTAACTCAGGAAATGGTTCTGTTTCTGCACAGAGTCAAACCCCCTACCCCCTTAATACATATATAGTATAGAGTTATATCTTCACCATTCTATTGGAATAGCTACTGGCTGACTATTTAGGGTTATGCTCCCATGGTGATCTCAGATACCACACACGACTTGCTACTCAGTATGATGGACTGTACTGCATTGTCGGCGAACTTACCCCGATAGATTTTTTAGAGTCATTTCTATCGCAGTCGAGATACATCTCGAAATACCCACAAGAAGTTCACAACCTCGTGGATCTGCCTAGCTTTCGCCTCAGACTTTGTTTATGGAGGTGCTTTCGCACCATAAAAACCACGAAAAATCGTGGCTATAGATTATTTTTGATAAGATGACACACCTTGTGTAGAAATAGGTGTATATTGGATACATTTACCATATCGCATTCGAGCATCTTCGATATGTCGGATAGCAAGTATGGAATTTGCGATCACTTCTCATTTATCGAAAATTTCTCCTTCATATGCTTTGAGTTTTGCAGCAAAATCTCTAGCACGAATCTCTACTCATTTTATAATTTCTCGAAGCATCTCTGCCTCGTGGATAGGATCAAATACAAATACTGCACCTGACGGTACTGCTGATTGTACCTCATGAGAAAAAGTAGTCTCATTACTCTCTACTGGAGGAGTTATATTTTCAGACATGGTAAAATAGGTTATGTCTTGCGACACAAATAAATAATAGCATACATTGGTTGGGTATCTAATCTCGCCACGGAGAGGCTGTATTATGAGATCGGCAGTCAGAGCTTATGGTGTCTGACTAGTACCTGGAAAAGTCATGATCTTTCTTTTCCCCACGCAACCCCGACCAAAGGGTGCTGCACATTGGACTTACCAGACAGCGAGGTAGTGCATTAGATCGTTTTTCTACACGGAGTATTGGATATCACGCCACTCCGATTTGTCTGTCGATTAGTATGGAGGTCGTTATTTCGACCATATATCGGTATGTAGATCATACCGCACATGTCTCCTGGAGACTATAGATTAAGCGTAGAGCCTCCCATAGATGGTATACGCCATATTCTACGCCTGGATTGGATACCAGCTCGTTCTAGGATGTGATGGACACCTGTTACCAGGTGATAGGAGCTATCTTGCGATAGCTATAGGTTCTGTATATCCGCAATTGGGGCAGTATCGCTCTTTTGGAGGACTATCCTCGGTATACATATTCGGGAACATGTCATAAGCACAGTGAGGGCATACAGCATTAGGCATACTTGTGTTTGTTATCGATTCTTGTCTTCATGAAGAGATAGACATTGAGTTGGTTTCTCCGACCCTTTGTCCACTTCTTTGTGAAGAGAGTAGAGCGAGATGGCACATGACCGATGCTTCCAGTTGCATGAGGATCCATAGTAGTAGAATAAGTAAATAAAAAAACCTATCACTGGCAATAATGATAGGTTAGTCCGCATTGACCCTCGAAGGGTGAGATGCAAGGTTGCGTATATCTTTATTGCCTAAAATATACGACACCCTGCATCAGCAGATGTGGGAGAATTATATTCATCACATGGAGGATGTCAAATATTTTAGAGAAACCTGTATGTTAAGCTGCTACTGGTACTTGTTCGGCTCCAGGCATAGGTGGTGCGATCACTTCTTGTGATCAATCTGGAGGTGCAGCACCTGGTCATACCTGTCAGACAGGGATTTCAGTTTCTCCAGGGAGTTGTGCTTGCGGATTGACCATCGCTTCGTGTTGGAGCATATGTTTTCGGAGAGCTTCAGCCCGAGGATCAGATTTATCGAGAGATTGGAGAGCTTTTCCATGGATCGCATTATGGATCTCATGGTTTTCTCATTGCTGAGCTGCGACTGGGATACCTTCGAGGAGCTTCATCGTCTCGAGTTCGGCTTGCTTCACTTCGAGAGCATCATGACCATCCTTGAATTCCTGAGCCATCTCTTCCTCTTGCAGAGCTCGATTCATGAGCTCACGAGTATTTCCGATTTTCATTGCTTCCATGATGGCACTATCTGGGATCTTCAGACCGAGTTCCTTCATCTTCACGAGGTTTTCTACTGCTATGATATCAGTGAATGCTGATCCAGGAACGATATCGACCTCGATATTATCGAATGGCTTGATCATGATTGCCCCTTCAGTAGAGAGACCTGCTATCTTAGCAGCTTCCATTCCAGCGATTCCCATTGCCACCATTTCTCCACCTTCCTTTTTCTGGAACCGTTTGATCTTCCCGAATTTTGATTCACAATCGAGGATGCGATAGGCGAGCTCTTCGAAGAATGTCTCGAGATTCTCCTTTGGCTCAGATACATTGTCGAGATCTGCTGCCTGGAGAGCAGTGATAGCAGTACCAGAGTAGTTTGTTCCTATGTTCTGTCATACCGATACACCATGGATACCACCGACATCTTCCATGATTGAGCTTGCTTCGGCTATATGACTTCCAACCTGTGATGGCATATTCTCTATACGCATCTCAGTTGGCATATCTCCTTCATACTGTACGATATCGATACCGAATGTATTTTTGAGGGTAGAGAGCTTCGTATTTTTCTTGATCATGATACGCCCACGAGCGACATTATTGATCCATACATCACGATTTGTCCAGGCACGATTGATAGCATCTGCGAGAGGGATGAGATCAGCGAGCCAAGGTCGTGTATAGATTTGCCCATGATCATGTTCAGGCTTATACCCGAACCAAGGGAAGTAGTCATAGTCAAGGAACTCATCTCGGATCACGACATCACCGACCATAGCGATGACACGGAGTTTGGATTCTTTTGTTTCTTCTCGTCCTTCGAGAGCATCGATCCCCCCTTCTCCTTCAGCGATGGTTTTGAGTGCATCGAGGACTGATTCTTGTGACATAGGCACAGTCTTATCGTCCATGAAGTAGATCTCCTCGACGAGACCCATACCGTCAGTGTTTGTATATACAACGAGATTTCCAGTGAGACGATTGAAGAGACTCTTTTCCTTTCCATAGGATGCGACGAGTTTTGCTACATCCGCACCAAATTTCCCATTCGCATAGAGTGGGTTGGTTTTTACTTCCTGGATACCTCGTACATATCGTCGGATTACATAGCTTCCAGTGATAGTAGGTCACTCGAATCGACAATCAGGAGATGTATAGATATTATCTGGAGACTCGAATGAGATCTTACACTCATCACCATCACTATCCCAGAGCACACTACACCATCAGAGAGATTTCACGAATCCATCGGTGACGATATCCCGCAGTCCAGTACGGACATAGGCTTTCTTATAGTAATAGTCGAGGATCTTCTGAGCTACCTCTACTTCATCTTCAGATGGAGCCTTTACGAGTCATCCTGCCTGGATATTCCAGCGAGGTTGATTCTTCAGGAGCATATTCTTGATACCTCGTGCGATCTTTTTGATCTTGGGGATATGGATAGCCTGATCTCGAGGAGCGAGCTTCATAGTATTAGATCCAGCGACCTTGTTTGTCCCTGGACTCTGGTCGAGAGAACGCTTAAAATAGACATCACATACATATGCCAATTGTTCCCAATTGATTCTATGACTGGATGACTGAGCGATTTTTCGCTGAAAATCTGCCAGGAAACCCTTATAATTATCTTGAAGGAGTGACATCTGCAAAAAGGTTAGAAGTTATAGGTCACATATCGGAAAAATCTTCTCCATTCATTGTGGTCTCAGGGGTCTTTTCGGTATAGCTTCTTGCCTCATAGAGGTCTTTGGCTTTTACAAGCAAAGCCAGCCTATAGATGATGTAGAGTCATCCGATAGACTGGATAGAAGTTACTGCGACGAGGATATAGACAATATTTTCCATAGGGTTGGGTTTTTAGCAGATACTTTCTTCTTCAAATTGTATAGGAATTTCAAAATTATCAACATTTTTTTCAGTCCAAGTTTTCTCAATATCTCGTCTCATCGCTTCAGGACTATTCGGAAGGTAGAAAATTTCTCCTATACCAACTCATTTTGCCCAGTATACTACATGAGTGTCATGATTCTTCGCATAGAGTGCCAACATTGCAGCGATGATACAGTCATCGTGGTTACCTGGAGTGGCTTCCGCCTTACCAGACGGTGCATATCGGTAGGTGACGATTTCATTATAACACTCGAGAGGGATTCATACCATTTTTCGGTAGAGAGCTCATCGGAATTCTTTGATGATCAGTTCTTTTGATCATCATCCACCCGCAGCACCAGTCGTTGTGAAACCATAGGCAATCTTCGAGTTTGGCTTCTTTTTCTTTACCTCATCGGTTCTCGTATCCATGAGTGGTATCACGAGCTCATCGAACCAATCATATTTCTTACACGCATTGATCAGAGCTTGACCCTGGTTGTTCTCTATGAGAACTCGTCACCAGTAGGATCTTCCCTGACCAAAGTCGAATGTCAGGATCTCATCGAGCTTCTCAGCAATCTGATCTTCCTGGAGTACATTCGATCGGAAGAGAGCGATACATCGATTCATAGAATTCATGATATATATGACCGTGTAGTCCTGTCCGATACCGTGTCAGACATCGACTCCTATACTACATTTATCTTCAGGGAGCCCATAGAGTTTCCATCATCTCCAGTCACCAGCAGTCTCGAGAGGCGATACGATCTCGAAGTCGATATCCTCTTCAGGAAACACACGACCACCTGTGGTGAGAAATGCTTCCATAGGACTCGCAGGATTTTCCTGCATGAACTTCTTCTCTCCGAGGAGACCGAGAGCCTTATTCGTCTCGATCTGCATTCGTCTCCATGCCATCTTTCGGAGGATCTCTTCATCCGTGAACATGTCCTGGAGATAGGTACGGATGATATCCTTTTCCTTCACTGTATAGAGCATCCCCTCAGGAGGATCCACTTCATTTCGATCATCGATGAACCATGGGTAGAATAGGAATCGATAGGATCCCTGTTTCTTCATTCCTTGTTCACAGAGCTTATGGTGGGTGTTTCCTTCACCATTCGCAGTAGACTCGATCGATACATTCGCATTACGGATCGGATTGATAGCAAGGAAGGTTGCTGCCTGGTGTTCCTCAGGCATAAATGCAAACTCCGAAATATGGAGGTTCGTAGGAGTTTTACCACGGACATCCATCGTGATGATCAGCTGATTATTCGTCCCCTGGAACTGGATTCGATTTCCAGAGTAGTGCTTTGTTTCTGGGATCATAGCGAGGATCTCAGGATCGAGATTATCATACATCACCTTCACCTTATTGAAGAACTGATCCAAGAGATCCAGACGGTGACACATGATATAGTTATCTCGGTTCGTTCCTCCCCATAGGGTATCATCGAAAAAGAGCACGATGAAGAAGGTCGATACTCATCCCTGACGATACTTCAGGATATTGATATGCCGACCTTTCTGTGCAGCCTCCTTGATTTCTCGATAGATCTGTCTCTGGATTCGATTCATTCGGAAAGTGATCAGATCACCATCTTCATTTACGATTTTGTATAAGTTATTTATACGCCATTCACGATCTTTGAGTTTTTCTACCAGTGCCTTTTCGACATTGAATTGTGGTTTTTGCATATACGAGTTATATTCATATTCATATAAAAAACAAGGGAGAACACTATTTGTTTCCCTTGAAAATTCTCTCATCGACATCATCCCAGTCTCATTCGATTGCACCAGCATTCTGATCATTATCAGGGAGTATAGGAGCAAGGCTTGGATCTCCTACCACCTTCGCATAGATGATATTCGCATTGATATTCTTATTCTCGGTTCGCTTCACGAACTTCCCAGCTTCTTTTTTGAACATCTCGATCGCTCGCAGCTTCACATTCATATCAGCATTCTGCATCATGAGATGATAGAGCTGTCGGTCAGCTACTTCATTCGAGAGTCCATCGACAGGATTATGGAGGAGCTGATTGATTCGCTTCGTGACCTCATTCTTCTCGAGGAGCCTTCGAGCTCGTGCGACGATCGCCTTTCGATTGAGTCCAGCACTCTCCTCTTCATAGACCTGTAGGTAGCACTCATACGCATCGAATAGCATATCGCTCTTCAGGGCATAGAGCAGACAAAACTTCTCCTCCTGAGGAGTGAGTTTCACGAGTCCAGCGATACAGCGATCCTCGGCACTCTCCCAGAGAAAGTCAGGATCGAATGGATCCTGTGCAGCGAATTCTTGTTCTTGTTGGATCTCTTCCTTGCTTCGAAGTATTGATACTCCGAGCTTCGATGTTTCACGGTGTTTTGTCATAGTTGTGTGAGTTAGTCGTAGTGTCAGTTTCTTTTGAGTTCTTCTCGGAATTCTTTGAAGACCTCGATGAGAGTTTCTCATTTGAATTCCCAATCCCATCTATCTCTAAGAGTCCAATATCCTGAATTAGGATATAAAAAATGAAGATGACACATTCTTTTTCCAATATCTTCCATTATATCTTCTAGTGTTTCTCATTCTGGATCCTGTAGATCCTCCATTTCTTGTCTTAGTTCTTCCAGGACAATAATCTGAGAAGTTCCAATATCGCTTCATCCAAGAAGCTGATTTGTCCTAGTAATTCATTCTATTCGATTATCCATTATGTCCAAAAATGCTTGTTTTTTCATAAGTATAAAAGAGGTTAAGATATCGAGGATTTCTCGGATATATGAATATGATTAAGTAATAAGGTCGAAGAACTTCTGGCTATGAGTCTCGAACTTCATATCGATCTTCCCTGTTGTACCATTACGATTCTTTCGGATGAATATATTGGTCACTCCAGGAGTCTCTGAGAAGTCGTTGTAGTAATCATCACGGTAGAGCATAGCGATGATATCGGCATCCTGTTCGATCGATCCAGAGTCTCGGAGATCCGCCATCACAGGTCGCTTATCTGGTCGTTGTTCTACTGCACGAGAGAGCTGTGCCAGAGCAACGATAGGGACATCGAGCTCACGAGCCATAGACTTCAGTCACCTCGAGATATCCGATACCTCCTGGACACGGTTTCCATGATTGGGTCAGTCGATGAGCTGGAGATAGTCGATGATGATGAGATCTACCCCTTGCTGCATCTTCATTCGCTTTGCCTTACTCTTGATCTCCGAGAGAGTGATCCCACTTGGAGAGTCATCGATATAGATCGTTGCCTTCGAGAGATCCTCCATAGCATCTGCGACACGACTGAATTCATAGTCAGAGAGCTTTCCACCATGGAACTTTCTCTGATCGATACCAGTATGAGCGGAGACTAATCGGTCGATGAGCTCATCCCTGGACATCTCGAGGGAGAATATGATGATATTCTTGCCATTTTTAGCCAGATTTTGTGCAAAATTCAGTGCTATAGCGGTCTTTCCCATCGATGGACGAGCTGCTACAATGATGAGGTTTCCCCTGGTAAAACCACCTATTTTCTCGTCAAAACCCTCATATCCAGTAGATATTCGCTTATTCTCAATAAAATTCGGGTCAGATTGGAGCTGTGCAAGGGTTTCATACCGTTCATTGAGTGCAGCCTTCATAGAAGTGATGCTACTCTTCCCTATTCACTGTGTAGAGTCAAATAGAGCCTCCTGAGCCTTCTCGATAGACTCACGGACAGGGATAGATTCATCCTCAGCAATACGACCGATCAGCTGACTTGCCTTCTGGAGAGATCGTAGGAGAGCCTTATCCTTCACGATCTTCACATAGTGTGCGATATTCGCAGAGGTATAGACCGCAGTCATGAGATCTCAGAGATAGGCATTTCCCCCTACAGCCTCAATTTTCTTCGTATTTCTCAGATTATCGGCTATTGTGAGTGAGTCCAGGGCAACATCTTCCATAAAGAGTGTCTTCATAGACTCGAATATGATGCTATTTGCTGGATTATAGAAGTCAGATGGCTCCAGTGTCTCGATTGCATATGTGACAGACTCAGGATCAATGAGAATAGACCCGAGTATCCCTCGTTCGGAATCCTCTGAGTGTGGTGGAACTTGGTATGACATGGTGAATGGGTTATTTGCTTTCTATAGATTTTATGTCTGATAGGAGGATGCTTCATCATTTATTCAGCCTTGAAGCTGCTATATAGGTAGATACTTCCTTTGGTTCGAATTCGAGCCCATTTCTCTGGAAAAATGTACCTATTGCCTTCCTATTTCTTCAGGTTGTCCACTCCATCCAGTCCAGGATCCTTTTTTTCTTCACCGCAGGGCTTTGCTCTTTTGGTGTTCCAGGGATACCCTTTTTTTTCCATTCAGTATTTCATTTTTCGAAGAGGGTCATATTTAGTCAGAGGTTACGATTATATATAGGAGGATAGTGCCAATAGCAAGTATAATATAGAGCCAAGAAGGGGCATTACATACATGTAGGATCACTGACAGGATGATGGCAGTCCAGATGATCGTTTGCATCGGATCTTTATCGTACATAAATAGGCTTTTTATCCAGTTTTTCATAGTAAGAATGTTACAGAATATGAATATGAATGAGTATATGGAGAAATTCCCCCCTGTCAAATATTTTGTGGATATTATACGATATAAATGGAAACAAAACAACCCCTCCAGGCGGAAGATCTTTTTTCGGCGACAATTTTTTTGCAGCACCCTCGTCGGGCGGAAGATCTTTCTTGGGTGCAAATTTTTTTGAGCCTCTCCTCGCAGATGGGCTTGGGCGGAATATCCTCGTCGGGGGTAATTTTTTCAGCCCATCATGCAGAATGGTAGTAAAATACAGGAAAAAATGGTAAATTAAAAAACAGAAAAAGTTCAGATTGGCTTCCTTCAGCTTCGACATCGCACATTTCTCCTCCCAGGGTGGGGGGTGTGAGCGACCGCACCGATCGCCAAGGGTTTTTGCAGAAGTACCCGTGGGAGAGGGTCGTTTTGTTTGTTTCGCTCTAGCATTGGCTTGCTTTGCCTTCGTCTCCTCTCATGTCGTGCCTTGTGTCCTTCCATCATACATATAGTGCATCTGCCCTATCGCTTCCCATTGCGGATACATTCATAGTATGATATATAATCATATAATTATATACAGCCATTGTATACAGTGTGCATCACCACCCGCCCGCCACACCCTCACACATACTTCACCCTTGTAGGTGGTACACTAAACAGCACAGATCGAAGATGAACAATTTTTGTGTTCCCTTGTTTCCGCTTCATTCAGCCATTTTCTCGCCGTGGCGGTGCGGTGTCAATTTCTTTTTGTCCGCTTTGTATTGCTTTTGTTTTCTTTTTCGTGTGTATTTCTTGTCCTTTTTTTGTCTTTTTTTGTTTTCTCGTGTTTCCGCTTTGGCTTGCGGATAGATTGTATACGATTTCTATATTATGCAATAGCTTTCTATATTTTCATATACTTTTTATTTGCTTTTTATTGCAATATCTTGTATTATGTTCTCGTCGAAACGCAACAACAGCCACAAAGCTACACAACAGCAGGCGAGCGGATCACACACACAGTATATACATGGATCTAATGCACTAGCGATATAATCCATACATACAAAAACCTTTTATTCTTTTTCCTTTTCATTATATGTACACAGCTACACAGGCACAGGGTGACGATATCTCATATGCAGAACTCGCAAAAAGAGTTGGAGATTGCATACTTGCAAATATAGCAAGGCAACAGATAGAGGATGCGGAAGACTTCGCATGATCCGCATACGATGAAGAGACAGAGGAATTTATAGACATTTATCAAAGCTACATAATCACACAGAGCGGAGCGGAATACCTACAGAGAAACACAAGTGAGATTGTAGTGTATAGCGAAAAACTCGATTTGTATTTTTGGGAGATTACACACTATGGAACCGCTTGGACTCATGTTTTCACAAGTATCAAAAATCAATAATTATTTTCTAATATAAAAATCAATATGCAAAACTTCAATTTTTCAGATCTCGCAGATGCGAGCAAGGCGACAGGCGTTTATACTTCGGACATTTTCGCAGATCTTTCGGATGTCTTCGGTGGCAAGGACAAAGTTTGTATTTCTTCTAAATAATTCTATATGATCAATTACGCACGGTGGATATACTGGATGAATTTGGCAAGCCTCGTTTTTGCACTGCTTTCACTACTTACAATGTATGGAATACACCGACAACAAGAAATGATTATGCAAAATATTGCCTATGCTTCATGCGATGGCTTCGCATACGACCAAGACAATGCACCAGAAATATGCAAATAGAGGCTTTCGCCTCTCATATGTTCCGCAAGGATCACCATTTATATTTATCAATTACCATTTTTTATATGGAAACTACAAAAAGTTTTTGCCTATTCGGGCTTGGATCAGAACCAGATACAGCACTGGATATCTCATGAAAAGTATTTTTTGAGGATTACAGTGACGACATGGACGGTGTTTTTCCTCGTGTGAATGAGTGGACACGGTTCGCCAATAAGATAGAAAAAGATGGTATTTCGTGGTGGTTCGAAAAGAATGCAAAATATTATAATGGCATCAAAAAAGTAGAGAAAACAGGATACGGTGATAAATACAAAATCACTTTTGATAAGCCTCTCCCTATTATATTCGGGACGGTATGAGATGAACAAGTGATAAAGAATGCAAACGGTGTGAATGTCACGGTATCATATGAGTGGTATTGGAACAAGAATTGACGACAAGACAAGATTGCAAACGGTATCCAGATCCATTTTGAAAATGTTTCAGCCTTCTAATTTTTAAGACCCGAAAGGGCATAGGGTGCAAGTCCCTATATATATGCGACAGATCACAGAAATTGCTACAAATAAATTCATGTATGATACTAATACAGAATGGAGACAAGGGAACACTGATACAAAAATCAGAAATTGATATATCGAACTTCGATTGCATGAAAACACTATAGCACGCCGAAAAGATGGCACTCTAAGTATAGAGATTACGAATGCAGGATGGTTTTCTAATACCACAAAGGAAAGACTCAACGGTTTGCCTGGCGTTTCTATACAGCAGAAAAAATGAGTCTGGTTCCTGAATGGTAAAGAATGGGATGGATCATGGATTGCAGTATAATTATATTATTCTCACTGGCAGTATAGATAAAGCCTCTTATTTTATGAAAGATCTCACCAGTATCCGCAAGTTTTTGCAAGAAAAAAATGATATCGATGTCACAACAGAGGAAAATATTATTGACTACCACACCACTATAAATTGGGGATTATGAATGTCAAAAGAGGCATACGATGCACAGGAAAAGGCGATACAAGAGGCATCATATGTATGCGAGGATTATGATATATACGCATGGTGTGATGGTAGTGGATACGATTATTGGGTAGTAAAACAAGAAGAGGATAATTATGTTATGGTAACAGTGAAGATGAAGACAGAGCGAGAATGGAGTGAAGAGGATCTTACAAAATTGGATCTAAAGGTATTCTTCATTATTAACTCATTATCTATCTAATTATGGCAACACCACAAGAATTACATGATGCAGAAGTGCATAGCAAAAGGGCAAACTTCATAAATGAAGAGATTGCAGACCTTTTCGGGATCAATATAGTGCAGTGTCCGCACTGCTCGTGTCTTATGACTCATAAGATAGAGATGCAAGGGGATGATACTATTATCTGTCCAGTTTGCTCTATAAAAGAACCTGCTGAGATGGGCATGTACGAGGTGTGAGAGTGTCCTGATTTTATATACTAAAGCTATTTTCCATATGCTCGATACTGATATTATAATGCGTGCGATTCGCAGAGATAGCACCGAAAACATTATTGACTGTGCTATAGATTCAGGATGGAAGGTGATAGAAACAGGGTGCAAGTGTATATTCACCAAGGAACAGGCACGAGTGTCGCTTTATTTCCAGGACGATGACAAGTCCATTTTCTTACGATGATTTTTATGAGAAACTACCACCGAACCGATATCCCAGGCAAGCTAAAAATGCTCTATGACCACCGTTTTAGATTCATCGTGAAGAAACGCCAGGCATTCGCCAAGGATCGACAAGAGATCGTGCATGTCTGGTGGAAGAATTGACCCACAGAGGATGATGTTCGCAAGGCTCTTGGATCCAAGCTCCAGTGTGTCGAGTTCCACCGCTCTTTATCTGACTAAAAATCATGAAAAATATACTCCAAGAAACACTCCTAAATTCCATAGCTACTACCGTCTATACTTCGCTATTCAGTATCCATTATTTCGGGCTTGTGATAGGGTATATAGCACCATTCTGTCTCTACTTTTCCCTATTTTTTATCTATCATTACTATGATCACCGCCGCACAAATAGAAATTCTCAAACCGTACATGGCAAGTGAAGGCATACGCCCGATGCTCGCCAAGATATGAGTGAATAAGGGATGGCTCGTGGCATGCGATAGTTTTCGCCTGATTCGTACCAAGCTCCCTGGTGATGTCGTATTCCCTGATACCAAGGGATACCCTGATGTCGATACCTTCATGGCGACCGATATCGAGTGGAAAAATATCACCAAGTTCATGAAAAAGTTCACGATAAGACTCGGGATTTTCGGTAGGACGAATGCAATTCTCGATGGATCTCTCGTATTTCCTCCTGGAAAATGTCTCATAGAGCCTCGCTTTATTTTTGATGATAGCGATGGAGCCAAGATGACATTGGATATAGATCATCCATTCGAGCATACGAGCATGATGACTGGATATGTTTTGGAGATGCTAAAGCCATTCAAAAAGGATCTGGACAAGTGACAATGCACGATCGAATATCGCCAGAAGAATCCGCTTGGGATCATACAATTTCGGATTATCAGCTACAAGGGAACCTATGAAGTTGGGATCATGCCCAAGAAAATATAATAAAATTATATTGCATAGAATATGAATATGATTATACTACTTCCATAACTTTTCCACTTATGCCCATGACACCAAACGACCACGCCATCATGCGAGCCCTCGAAGAGACTCGTGATTTCTACAAGCCTACACCACAGTATTTCCCTATGATCATGAGTATCCTAGGTATGATCGCTCTCTACTATCTGTACACAAGTTTTATTCTACCTCGTATAGAGTCCAACTGCAATTCCCTCGGGAAGAGCTATATCGCATGACATTGTATTTATATAACTCCCCCATCATGAACAAAATAATTTATCATGCGGTAGTATGCGAAAACTACAAAACATACCTCTCATTCATCCATCAGTACACTGATAATGCTAGGAAAAAAGAAAACTTTCTCTGGATCTGACGACCAGAACATGCACGAGGGAAAACATTCCATCATGCTACTATCCTGGAAACATGATCAGAAAAAGATATGCAAGAGCTCCTGGATCTCTATCGGGATGAAGTCCATGTCTATATAATATAACCAACTATTTCCAAAATGGAAACAACTGCCAAAATCACATCTGGAGTAGCGAAAATCGCTTGGATTTCGCACCCTACCGCATCATACGCCAACTTCTGCTATACAGAGGAAGGAGATCTATTTATCAATTCTGACTGGTGATTCTTTGGATATGCCTGGAGATCCATGGGAACTCGTACATTCGAGGAGTTCATGGGACAGTGCAATGCGTACTATGTCCTGGGAAAATTAGAGATCAACTATCGTGATACTGCCAAGAAAAAGATACCAAAACATATCCAGGAAAATCTCCTTCTACTTCTCGAAGAATTTATCAAACTATGCTCTCACAATTCCTCCGCCATCTTGCCAAAAAATGAAAATCTCCCAACACCATAAGGCAGTACGAGTCTAATCTGACCAGATTCTTCAGAGAATACCCAGAGGATCCTTCGAAGATCACGATGACGATGGTAGATAGCATTCGAAAGCAGTACAGTCGCTCTACAGTGCATGCCTATCTATCTTGCCTCCGATCATATCTCCTATTCGCTCAAAGCGAAGGGAAAAAGACGATCGAGATCGATAAGATCTATTTGCCAGGCATTGCACCTACCAAGGTGATCGCCCTGACCAAGGAAGAGATCGATCGGATGATCGATACCGCTCGTGAGCCTGGAGAGCGTGCATTGGTAGCATTTCTCTTCTCTACTGGACTCCGTATTTCTGAAGCCCTTCACCTGAAGAAGACAGATCTGAAGCCCGAGATGCAGATCATAGGAAAAAGAGGCAAGCTGCATACCGTATTTCTCTCTGATAGTGCTACCAAGCATATGTCAGCGTACATACATAGCCGAAACGACAAAAACCCTGCTCTATGGGTCACCAGAGATGGCACAGCTATGAATTATATCTATGCTTACCGAGCGATCGCACAACTATGACTCGATTCCCATGTATCAGTGGCAGTGACACCACATGTCATCCGACACTCGGTCGCTACCTACATGATGGAGCAGTGAGTCGATACTCGCTATATACAGGAGTTCCTGGCACACGGTTCGATCACGACCACGATGCGATATGCCCATGTTACCCCAGTCAAGCTCCGTTCTATTCACCACGATATCCTAAAATAATTATGCAATCCTCATATACTTTTACATCAGTCAAACCATTACATAAGTGTACTACTCGTGACTTGATGGATTTTCTATACAAGCCTGACCAGTATCCTGAGATAGTGAATGAGGTTCGCAGTAGATTAGCCTCATATGAAGCTATGCCCAAGAAAAATGGATCTATCCAAAGGCTCATAAAGGATATCAAATACAGTTTTGAAAAATATAATATTTCTTAATATATTCACTATGGAATACCAACAATTTGCATCCCTTCCAGCAAGCCAATGATCAATACAGGTCATTCACCAAGTCAAAATGATGATGGCAAGGTTCAATTTGAATGAAGATACCTATAGAGATAAAGGCTTTATGATCGATATTACTGAAGATCCACTGTATACTACAGCGAACCAACGCAATATCAAAATTGAGATATTAAAAGTAGAAAATATTGCTACTACTCAGTTTTACATAAATAGAAATGGTCTATAGCCCCTTGTTTTTTACCTGAATATGAATATAATTTGCTTATGAAAAACCAAGCACAGCCCTCTCGATGAGAGAGAAGAAAAAAAGTAACAGAGTTCGAAGTAGTAGCCTTCATAGAGGTAGCATTCACAGTCGATGGAGTCTTCTCAGATCACGAGATCCGTACACTCCAGAAGAGTATCCAAGATAGCATACGCACTGCCAATATCCAGGAGTTCCTGGTACGCATCCTGAGCGCTATGGATACCAATAATCCGAACACTCACGCCGAGCGCAAGATAGGCAATGTCGAGAAGTTTCTCCTGGAGAAAGTGATGCGAAAGCACAAGGACTGGGAGATCTGGAAGCGAGTGAAGCTCTATGATGTCGCCAACTTCTACCTCAGATATGAACGCCAGCGCAAGAAAAACCCTTATCATTCCCACAGAGGAAAAGATGAATGAATATTCATCGATGACTCAGAACTATAAATTATGTGACACCTATTCCCACACAGCATCCTCGAAAAAGAAATGAAAGTTATCAAGCATCTCGCCAACTACTGAGCCAATGCCCAGGATTGGATACGCATAGATCAGAGCTATGGATCATACCTTCTGGGTATGCCCTCTAGCACCTACAAATACTATATCCAGAAGCTCGTAGGTCGTGGCTGGGTAGAGAAGCGAGAGGGCAAGAACATCGTCCGTATCACCGATCGTGGGATGATGCACTTCAACTCTATCGGTATGGATCTTCGCAAGGAGCTTGTTCTACCATACGATCATTTAACCTGAGACTCGGTCGTGAACCCACCAAAAAATAATAAACCTAACCCTATGATGTAGTATGATTACAGATATACTCCAGGAAATACTGGACGAAATCAAAGAAATAAAACGACAAACTAAGGCATTGGCATGACCTGGATGAAATACTTATTGAGATGGCGCTGACTATGGAACGATACAAACATGTGATCGCATTAGTTTGATTATTATAGAAAAGATGGAAGAGTATGCTAGTTAAATTCATAGCCTGACCACATCGATGAGAAGTACACGAGTATCACCAGAGCTGCAATGACTGGCTCACGATCGACTGGATAGCATGAGTTTTTCGTATCACCGATGTCGCTTTCGACTTAGATGGGATGATTCGTATGTGTAATGAGGATGAGAAATGATTCTCAGGCATCCGTCCTAGCGTTTTTCAGATGACTGCCCTACGATGATACCAGGACGATGTCTATTGCTACGCCTATCGCAAGAAAATAGCCCTCAATACTCCGAAAACGACCTGGTCTCAGATGAAAAAGAAAAACAAACATCTTAATTACTGATAATTATGAAATGCTGAAGCTGTGGCAATACATCCTTCATGAAGTCTGAGTCCTCTGGTGCGATGATCTGCGATCGTTGTGGCTATCTCCGTTGTAGAGTGACCTGATAGACTTCTATACCACTACCACCCCCAACCACTATGTGAATGAAACCTATTGCCATCCCCAGAAAAAGACTCTATGTCGATGGACGAAAGTCCTATCGCCTCGTCATCGAGCTCCCCATTACAGCTGAGATTGCTCTAAAAAAAGCAGCAGTCCTGAATGGAAAAACAATCCAGGAGGAAGTGCGTGACACTCTCCAGGAGAAGTACCAGTACCACTATACAGGCAAAATATTTCGTGATGAATAAAAAACCCACCTGAAGTAGGGGGATTTTTTATGCCTTTCGAGCAGAGCTTTTTCGTTTTCGGACACTACTGGATTTTCTCCTGGACTTCCTGACTCGGGGCTTGTGAGGCTTTCGAGTACGAGGTTTCCTGGTAGCAGACCCAGAAGAGAATAGCGGTGCAGAGGATTCTCATGATGTAGCGGAGACAGGTTCTCATGTGATAGCAGGTTTGATTTCGTACTTATTGATCCAGTTTGCACCAGGTACTCATGTTCCCATCATCATTCCTTTGATCATAGAGGCGAGCCCCTTATTGAATTTATCATCATCATCTTCTACGATTCCCTGGACAAGTTGCATCGTTCCGATTCGAGTGTCATTGAGAAATGATACCACCCCTTCACTATACTGCGATCGTCCTGAGATCATCGATGCGATTGGGATATTCATCAGGAGGAGGTTCGACATTTTTTCTCCCCATCCCTGTTTCATCTCACCATTTTTCTTCAGCTCACCGTGGAGAGCAATATCGAATATATCACGATCTCCGATTTCACCACGCATTGCCCCTTCTACGAGGTTTCCGATGGTGTAGTACATAGCAGTAGATACTCAGGCTACCCAGAGGAGCTGTTGCCCCATAGAGGATGAGAGCTCACTCTTATTGACAAGGTTCGAGTAGATCACCGTAGATGGATCCAGGAACATCGAGAAGAGGGATTGGAGCCCTCTGGAGTGTTCCGCTACGAACATAGATTTTGATCCTGCATCGGCGACCGTCATGACCTTTCTGAGTTGGTGTTCCGCCTCCATGATAGCATCGACTTCAGACATCCCCTTTGAGATAGATCTATCATAGACGGTTTTCCATACTCATACTGAGGTGACTCCATCGACTGCCTGCATCGGGACGAATGCCTTATCAGTAAGGCGATCCCACCATCCTTGTGACTCCCATTCTGTACGCTTCAGTGCTACGATTCCTGACTTCGCCGATACTTGTTCTCGGACTTGCCTGGATGATGCAGCGAGAGCGACATTCGCTTCGAAGTCTACCCCTCCACCGATCACACCACGAGCCATTGGTACATTCGTGAGCTGTATAGCGATGGTCTTCGGATTGAATCCGAGTACCCCCTTTTTGAAGTTTCGTGCCAGGACTTCTGCACCCCTTCCGATTGGACTCACACGCTCGGTAGATCTTCATCTTCGAGCTACGAGATCCACCCACTTTTTCATATACTCCATACCGTGTTGTCCGAGTTTTGCTGTACCCATACGCTCAGCCACACTATTCATCTCTCGAAGTGTTGGGAGTATTTCTCCAAAGTGTGAGAGGTTTTCGAATGTGTTGATGAAGTTTTCTCGGGCATTGTACTTCAGGATATATGCAGCACCTGTACGATCTTCGACCTGAGCGATATTGATAGATTTCTGGAGGAATCCAGCAGTCTTTAGATACTCACCTGTCATCTCATCGAAGGTATCATTTGGCTCCCATGCTTTTGGATCTGCCTTAGTATCTCGCCTCATTGACCAGTAGTTCGGATCATGCTTCACGACCTTATTCTTTTCGGTATAGGCGACATTACGAGCGGTCTCTCAGACTTCATCGATGGTATCTCGCATAAACTTTGCCATGACCTTTTGACCTTCAGTCTCTAGGAAGTCGTCACTTTGGTAGCGAGCGATAGTCGAGAAGATTTCTTCAGGTGCGACTGGAGTATTATCGAGGTAGTTGATCCCTGTTTTCTCCAGCTGGTAGGCGATATTATGGACTGCATCCTTGTCCTTTGAGTAGAGATGGAGATCGATTCGGATATAGTCCTGAGGAGTGAGCTTGTACTTGGTTTCGATTTCTCCGAATGCTTGCTTGACCTTGGCACTTTTGAGATCGTGTCGGAGCATAGCCTTTTCATACTTCATGAAGAATGATTTGAGCCCCATCTTATCGAAGATCTGAGAGGCACGAGTTTGGTAGAGATTGAACTTCCCTACTCCATTCTTCAGAGTCTCCCACATATCAGATACATTCTCAGAGAATGAGAGGTTTTCAGTATTCTTATACTCTTTTCCATAGCTGATACCAGATGGAGTATATGAGTTGGCTTCCGCCTGTCTCTCTGCCTTCCATGCTTCAGTATTTACCTTCTTGATATTGACTCCAGTAAAATAACTTTTCTTCATATCATCGAGAAGTGCGTCCAGTTCTGCATTATCCATATCATAGATACTTCTTTTTTGCATGAATGATCATACTAATTCTCTTTTTTCAGCATTCAGGACATAGTCGAGATAGAGATCTCTCTCGGCAGCATCGAGACTATTGGGATCTATTTCCATTTTTTTCAGTACCTCGATAGTTTTTCGCACTTCCATTGGTTGCTTTTTGAAAGAATAATCTTCCAATAAACCTGTGAGTTCTTCCTTATATCGGGCATCCATAGACTGTGATTTTTGGATCTTTTTTCCGAGAGCCTTTATCCGATCGATGTTTCCCATGCGATTACTATAGACACTCTCTACCTCCTTCATGAATGCTTTCAGCGTATCTCATACCAAAAATTGTTTTCCTGATTTCAGTGCCATAGTGATGAGTTTTCCTTTATCACGCATGGTAGCAATACCATCGATCAGTGGCATAAGGTTTTCTATAGATACCTTCCAGTTATCGGCTGTATTTGTCATCTTTCTGAGAGCCTTCATATTATCATGGATCGTACTATCGTATGACTCAGCAAGACTATCTACTTCTTTTTTGAGAAGACGAGCACTTTCCAGATCCATATGTAGCTTTGGGTTTCTGATTACTGATGGGAGATCTACTCAGAGATACTGATATATTTCTTTGGCAAGCTCTACATCTCGTGCACGAGTAATAGGAGCTCATGATTCTATTTTATCTAGGACTCGCTTTAGATTCACAGCAAATTTTCACTTTACGAGAGGAACTCTTTTGAATCCAGCATGCTTCCATAGGGCACGAGCAAGATTATTATCAGCAAAATCTACTGCTTCATTTTTCAGTATTGCATTTGCTACTTTTATGTACCTATCCTTGTACTGGAGCTTAAAACTTGATGGCAACTCTCATCATGCAATAGCCTCCATCTTTTGAACTCATTCATCAGTCAATACTTTTTGATATTTCTGTATCGTCTCAGATCACCGAGAAAACTCTTTTGGTATATTTCCTGCTTTCATAGCCTTGAATTTATTCATTGCTTCTGCTCCCCATGCTTCTGATGGTGGGAGAGGAATAAATCATTTTTCATCTGTAATATCCATCTGCTCTTTTGCTTTTTCGATTACAGTAGCCCTCTTATAGAATGTACCCATACGAGTCTCGGCAGTATACTGACGACCTGAGAGGATCGTATCGTAGAGAGATTTGAGTTTTGCATCTTTTCCGATCACACCATTGAGGCGATTATAGATATCTAGTACCGTCTCCTTCAGTTTTCCTGAGAGAGTAGTAGTACGCATGGACTTCTGAGCGGAGTATGAATAGAGCTCATCGGCGATTCTCTCTTCGAGATCCACGAGGTTATTCGTTCCGTATGTTTTCTGAGCTTCGACAAACATCGCAGTGCGAGTTTTTTCTGGCATCTTGGAGATATACGCATGGGTCACTTCGTGCATTGCCACGGTCTTATCTGCGAGTTCCTTATCGAGATATACTACACCTTCCTCTACCTTCCCAGCTACACGATTTCAGGCAGTATCTACGAGGTTATCTGCCACCTGTACCTTCGCTCATTTTGGAGCATAGAAGAGAGCTTTTTGGTATGCTTCGATGATATCATCCGTGGATCCTTTGAGAGCCTGTGAGAAGTGGAGAGCTTCGGCGATGTCCTTCGAAGTCTCACCTCGCTTGATCATGGCACGGATGTACTCTGGAGTGGTATTCGTAGCCTGTACGAGTTCTGATCCATTGTTATCGAGAATACGAAATACTGGATTTCCAGTCGAGGCATCGATGATCTGCTGAGCCTTCATATCTCCACGAGTGAGAGCATAGAATCATTCACCCTTGGTGATCATCGTATTTTCTTCAGGGATCCATCGTGATTTCTCCAGGATATCATTGATTCCCTTTGATGTATACCCACCTCGGAGTACCGTTCCGAGTACACCTCCGAGTACCCCTTGTCACACCGCAGATCCGAATCGTTTTTTGATGTCCTCAGACCAGCTTGCATCTTCCCCATTCTCCCAGATAAATCCATATGCAGCATTAGCTATAACATCAGCTCCTATTGCTTGTGTAGCAGATAAGGTGGAATAAGTAGAACCAGCTCATCATACAAGGCGAGCAACACCACTTTCTAATCATCCAATAACAAGTCCAGCAATACCAGCAACATTTCCGACAATCTGTCCAGGGATTGCTCATCCTACAATATCTCCAATCTTATCTTTCTTATGCCAATCCCATCGATCCGCATACCCGAGAGAGAGGAGATCGATCATTGATTCTTCAGCTACTTTCCAGTTTTTTTCTACTCCCCAGAGTACTCCACCATTCTGATCGAGTTCTTTATCGTATGCTCTAGATTGATATTGTGATGCCCCCATATTTGCAAGGATGGTTTTTCTATCTGTCTCTCGCTGTCGTGCATCGGTCACTGCCTGCTGATCTTCAGTAGAGAGTTTTCGAAATGCTTCGAGGTCATTCCCATTCTCAGTGATTTGCTTATTGAGCTCCGTCCCTTTTTTTCGATAGGAAGTTTCCTTCGACATAGCATCATAATCTATCACTGCTCGCATTCATCCAAGAGGGTTTCATGGATCACTCGTCAAACCCTCGCCTGTCATCTCTACTCCACTATAAATATCAGGAGATATTACTCCTGTATCCTGGATATTTCCAGTACCTGCCATAGTTTTTTTAGAATTGTATTTTGCATTTTCTGGATCTATTTTATCAAACATTAAAGAAGCCTCACTTTGTTTGATATCGAGTGGAGGAGTCTTTTTATCTTCTTCTTCCTGAGTGGATTTGAGATTTGGGAATAGATCGTAGAGGTTTGACATGGAGAGTGGTATTAGAATTCGTATCCTGCATCCTCGAATGCTTGCACTATAGTATCATTTTTTTCATCAAAACTAAACCATGATGTTCCGAATCCTTCCTTCGGTATAAGTTTACTTTTGATAATTTCTTTTGCTTTTTTTTCTCATAGGTCTTCGATGAGTTGTGATACACCATCGTAGAGATCATCATCATTGGATAGCTCTGCCATTTGAGGTTTATCCTTATCATCGGTATAGTAGTAGACTCCATTGGCGATGAGCTCTTCCGCTAGGACTGGGGCATTATCACCCATCTTGGTGATATAGTTGGCGACTACTTTTGCTTTCCCTGCTTCAGGGAACATAGATGCCATGAGCCCTACTTCCTTGATGAGTTCTGGTCAGGTTTCTTTTCCAGAAAATGAGAGCTGTTGTACTGCTTCACCATAGTTTTTCGGAGCGAAATAGATAGCTTGTGCATCTGCCTCACTGAGATTGTTCTTTTTGATATCAGCACGGATCTGTTGCTTTTCTTGCTCGGTATAGCTCGACCTGGTGATCATACGCTCGATACCAGATGTACCATTTCCACCAGTGGTGGATCCGATTTTCTTCGCTGCTGGAGTCTCATTGTAGAATCCGACATGGACTCATTTTGCCTCGAGATCCTTCAGACTATATGTACTCGTAGTGAGTTTTCCATCATTGTTTTTATTGAACCCCTTGGTAGTGAATGTCCCATTAGCTGGATCGATGGTAGCCACTGTTTCGATATGACCATAGTTCTTATCGAATCCAGGTCAGTCGAAGAATACTTGACCCATCTGGACTGGTGTTTTATCACTATACGCAGCTCGCCTTGCAGACTTATCATTTCCTCCTGGAGTAGATGACATTCCTGTGAGCTTATTCGCACCCTCTCCACACTCATATCATCCTCATTTATCCTGACGGTATTTTCCATCGGTTGGGAGATATCCATCATTTTGAGAGAGGATACTTCGAGAGGTGTCAGGAAGTTGATTATCGATACGATTTCCAGATCGATCGTATACTTCCATTTCTCCAGTGAGCGGATTACGAGACATTTGATTGCCTTCCGTTTTGAGTTGATCGAGCTTGTATGGCATTGCCGCAGTATTGAATGCGATTTCCTGTTTGGTCTTTTCGATGTCGAGGAGCATACTCTGCATAGACACCTTCAGCTTCTCGGCTTCTCGGCGATCTCCGACCTCATTTTTGTATACTTCATAGAGTTTCGCTGCGGCATTGAGATCATTTTGCTTGTCCTCGAGAGAGGCTTTGAGAGCCATATCGATGGTTCCGAGACGAGACTGCTTTTCTGCCTGGACTTCTACGATCTTATCCTCGATGCGTTTCTCCTCCATGGCGATCATTTTTTCTCGGTCATATGGATTGGCATACTCATTCGTAGTAGACATCATCATAGGACGAATACGGTTCTTTTCGTACATGAGCTTATTGAGATCTCGATCGAATGAAGTTGTACCACCCATCGTTGCCTGTATCTCCTGGACGACATTTCGCTCAGTAGTCTTGGCGATATTGACACCGAGTTGCCCCATGTTATTCTTCAGATCACTCTCACTCATGCTATAGAGATCCTTGTTCGTATTGACTCCATCGAGAGCAGTCGTGTTGGTCTTTACAGATACTGGTGCATTATTGCTTCTCTGTGCACTTGCTCCACCTGTCGTGATAACTCCCTGAGCTGGAGGGATATCTTGGACAGCCTGATTCTGCACACGAGCTTGATCAGCTGTGGGCGATCCGAATACAGGAGTCCATCATGCAGGTAATGGTGCAGCACCAGATGATGCTCCAGCAGATGGTGGATTGTAGAGATCTTGTGACATAATTAGATTTTGTTATAGAGCTTCATTCGATTATCTGCGGCTTCCTTTTCATCGGCATTAGAGAGTTTTTTGGAGGCACTGTACCAGGCAGCATTATCTGCCTCTACTCCGAGGTCAAATATCTTTCTTGATTGATCTCGGGATACGACTTCCTTCGAGGTAGTGTAGTCAGTGACCTTCCTTCCTGTAGCATCCTTTGTGATATCCTGTGTTCGAGCATAGTCAGCTCCAGCCTCATTAGAGGCAGTCTTATTGAGACCAGAAAAAAGGAGCCCACGAGTACCATAGGCATTCGATGCACGATTCATAGCTCGAGAGAATGTGAGATTATTCTGCTCGAGATTTCTCGTGAGATCAGTATTTGCATATCCGATGAGACGATCATAGTCCTGGAGTTTTGTATTCGCATCTTCATTGACACGAGTCTTCTGGAGATCCCAATACTTCTGTTGTTCAGCTTTTGCTGCTGCCTGAGCTGCATCGAATTCCTCTTGTGAATAGGCACGAGTATCGGTATGGTAGTTATTAGAAATATCACTCGTATTATAGAGTGATGCGTTTCATCCAGTCGATGAAGCAGTAGGAGTAGCCCTATATGCCTGTCGCTGTGCGACATTCATTCAGGCAGTAGCAGTACGGAATGATGAAGCAGGTGTAGCCATAGTTACGGTGTTACGAGGACATTATAAGTTGTACCATCAGCAGTTTGCATCGGGATATGAGCGACATTTACAGGAAGAGTATATCCAGTTTTTGCAGGAGCACCAGAGGCAATCGTGTGAAAAGGTTGTTTTCCGTTTATTCGTATTTTATCTGCTCCGATAAATAGTCAAGTTGGTTTTGCTTCGAATATGAGAGTTCATCCACTATCTCTGACGGAAATTCCATTCGCATCGATCGTTACTTGACTTGCAGCTCAGGCTTTATTCTGTATGAGTGATGCGGTTATTTCTCCTGACTTGATATAGACCGCACCGAGATCAGTTACTTTGAAGAGGAAGCCTGCTTCATTTGGTCATACGAATGCAGATGATGCACCAGGTTTGAGTGGTCAGAGACTCGAGAGAGTTTTGGTATTCCACTGTTTTCCATCCCATACTTGTGTCGCTCCAGTGAGCGGATTATACCACTCATCATTGATTTTTGGACTCTCGGGTTCCTTGATACTCGACTTCAGTTTTCACTGAAGCATTTTGAGTTCATTGAGCTCTCGTTCCATATCGAGGATGCGTTGTTCGACATTCATATTAGAGATGAGGGGCTACATTATATTCGACTGATCCATGGATGAATCGAATTTTTTCAGAAGTAGAAAATGAGAATCCAGCCTGTATATCCGTAGCTCGATGCGAATAGTCTACCTTAGTAGTATTCCACTTATCTCGGATATTTACCACCTTTTTCACGACCAGTGCGGATCCATTATGTGCCATAGAGAATGTCACATCGGTATTGACTGATGGTCGCTCGAATTCGAAGTAAGTACGCAAGTAGAGCTTATTCTGACGATAGTCTTCTTTTCCACTTTGTGTTCTTCGATTTGTGATCATCTCGACCTCTATAGGAACCCCATTGTCTGTAGTGCCTCCGATAGTGTATGTCACACCATTTATGGCGATATATGCCTTTCCTTGGAGTCTTGTGGCATATTGGACTGTACCAGGATACTCATATACTGAGAACACCTGTGAACGCATGATGTCACTATGAGCGATATGGTAGACATAGACGGTAGATCAGATTTGGAGGTGGAGCTTATTATCATCGACCCAGGATATAGCAGCTTTCTTTTCAGCAGTAGAGTGAGCGGAGATCATATCTCCGATGATGAGCGATATTGGGAGAGCTTCATCGAGCGATGACTGCTCCAGGAAGTTGAACATTTCGATACCTTCATCCGAGAGGAAGAACTGGAGATTATTTCCATTCACGATAGAAAGTGGAGCAATAGAACCCTTATTGGATTCCATTCGCCTGAGATTGAACAATTCAGGTGTTCAACCTGTGAGGAGAAATCTGGAGTATTGCTTATAGACCACGAGACGATCCTGATTTGATACCATACCAGTGATCTGATCACCATCTTGGTCGATTGGGATAGTATTCTCGGTAGAGAAGTACCCAGTTCCGAGATCAGAGAATGTGAGGATATCCTCATCATTTCGTGCACCATAGAGACGATTATTATTCGCAGCGAGATAGTGGAATCTTTTTGAGTTTGGGAAGGTCGTTACATTCGTTCCATCATACATCATGAATGGATCCACACCATTCGTCACATAGACATGATCAGCACGATTACGGATCTGGAAGGTATCCGTACCAGTAGGCAATACATTGAATGTACCTTCGATGAAGATCTCACTTGCGGTAGCGGATGCTACGAGCTTGGTATCTCATATAGCTGGTCAGCTTGTGATGACGATATATTTCCCTACGAGTTGTGCATAGTTGGTATATCCTGTAGCTGATATCGATCGAGTATTAGCTGCGGTGATTGTACCAGAGGTGAATGCTGCACCTGTATTATCTGGTCATGAAAAAGACTCCATGGATGCAGGGTATGATCCAGAGAGAGTCGTGACATCTGTCCAAGTATTGGATACAAGCCTTTGGAATTTATTTCCAGCGATACGACAGAGGATATCTCCAGTTTCTTTTTTTATGATTCCCATCCCATAGATTTGAGCTCCAGCGGTCGATCATCATATCGCAATAATTCCGTCCCTCACCGTGGCGAGAGAACGGAAAAAATCTACATTTTTGAGAAGATAGGCTCTGTTGCTACCGATAGTCGCTCAGTATCGCTCCATGCCTTCCAAGAATGTGAAACTGTCGGAGTATGGACGACCAGAGTTCATAGGCTGTAGTTATGATGAGAAATGTTCACCTTCCGTATTATCCCATATTTGTCCACTTCGAGTCTCGAAGTTCTTCTGAGCGAAGGTCATATTATTCGATCGTTCGACCCAGTTTCGCTCCCACATATAGTAGAAGTCCATACCGAAGTCACAGATCGAAAAGAGGAGTTCTTCAGGGAGTCAGACTACATCGGTAGTATTGACAAGTTTTTTTGGTTGTGGGATATATCGGATCGTATAGGATCCATTGTCGATGAGGATTTTTGGCTGTTCGAGATCATATACGATCTGATGGGATGGAGATTCTGTAGATCTCAGGCTTCATGATATCTGCCTGAGTTCGGCAAAATCCGCTGGGAGATTAGCTTCTCCAGCGGTGACTACGATAGTAGTAGTTTTTGCAGACAGCATTCTCTTTCCTGTCTCAGTATTTCTCCACCTATTATAGGTTTCTTTAAGACCAAAGTTAAGAGCCTGTTTTGCGAGGACTCCAGATGAGGCGAGCCATTGGGTATCCTCATTACGATGATATGTCTCGAACAAGTCGAGTAGTTCTTGGAATTGCATATCCGAATTATATAGAATATGAATACAAAAACAAGTTTTTATTCGAGCTCTCCGACTCGCCTTTTTACCTCAGTTCTGAACTGGAATTTTTGCTCTGGAGATGCCTGATAGTGGTACTTCAGTTCTGGATACATTTCCTTCAGTACCTTTTCACAGAGTCAGACATCATACTTCTTTCCTTCGAAGCATTTACACGCATCGTTTGGAGCATGTTTCTGGAGCCAATGACAGACGAATGATCCTGGGACAGAATCATTTCTGGGAACTGGGATGATCTCTACGATCTGACGAGGATCGCCTTCCCAGGCATTCTCAGTTGGTCTCATGACATTCGGTAGTTGGATATATGAGGCTCATTCTGATTTTGCCTGGCGGATCGCTTCGACCATATTGGCAGTACATGGGATCTCGATACCAGAGATCACACCGCTATAGTCAGTGCGAGTTTTTGCGATATGAGTGACGGTATGAGTCGTGAGTGCGGTAGTCATTATAGAGTAGCTTTGATGGATAATGGTTTTTTCTGGGATTGGAAGTAGGTTTTGTTTTGAGCCTCTTTTATATCGATAGCGATATTATAGACATCTGCCCAGTGCCTCCAGAATGTTTCACAATTCGTGATGCGTTTCTTCTCGAATTTGAAGTATGGAGTATGTGAAGTACGGATGAACCAAGCCACCGTATCATCGAGATTTTCCTTGGTGATACCATTTTTTCGGCAGAACTCTCCCCAGTCAGATCGCATTTCTGCGATGTCTCGGGCTCTACCTCGCTCATACCGTGACTTTTTATAGATGAATCTACTATCGCCTACGATCTTTGCTACATGATTCACCATCTCAGTGATACCAGGGATTTGATTGCCAAAAACTTGCGTTTCTTCCTGATTGATGATGGCAGTGGTCATTGATTGGAGATTAGGAACTACTTGATTTTTTTTGCATTTTCTCGGTATGGTTCGAGAGTCCATCCGAAGTTCTTTCCATCGACATTGAATTCGACCGTACATTTCGTATCGATCGGTAAATTCATAGTGTTCTGTACTCGACAACTTGGGACTGGATCGCTGAAGATATCTGAGATAATTGCCAATGTACATATTCCACCGATTACCATAAGGACAAATTTCGCAATAGGGAGTGCGTACTCATGGAGGATGTATTCGAAGGTATTCATAATAAAAAATTAAACAATTACAAAACTATACCCAACTTTTTTCTCGAGGTCGGCTAGATCCTTTGCCTCGATAAATGCCATCTGTATTTTTAGCTCTATCTGTTCACGAAATCCTCGTGGCAGATCCACATTTCGTGGGATTCCGAGTTGATACATAGCTCAATCTTGAAGTGTATCATCTGATGGATTCAGATAGCTGCAAGAGTACCCTGCATATATCCTTCGTGTATTTTCTGAAAGATTTGCTATCTCATCTTTTGCTTGCTGTACCAATTTTTTTATTGCTGGATCGTTTCGTTTTTTTTCTTGCTCTTCACGAAGACGAGTGAGTTCATTATTGCATATAGATGACACTATGGTATATAGTTGATTTTTTGTAAGTTTCATATAAGAAAAGGTGTTAAAAATTATTTCTTCGACCACTCAATCCATTCAGCAGCTCGCCTTATCCCAAGACCTTTTGGAAAAGGTTGGTTATGGGCTTTCCACACTTTTTCGAGCGAGACAAGATCTCGAGCTCGTACAGCCTGGATAAATTCAGGTCGGTTATATCCGAGGTTATAGAAAAATGCCGAGAGAGCACTTCGCTCATGAGTCGAGAGTCATAGTCTCTGGGAATATACCCACTCGAGACGAGATTGGATCTCTTTTTTGAATCGATTCTGAACTTCGGTTTTTGTGATTTTTTCCCCTCTATACGATGGGGTTCCGCATCCGATCGACCATCGGTTAGAACCTTTTGGATCTTCATAGGCTTCCAGGGAATACCCCGACTTACACTCGACTGATCGTGTGAATTCGGTAGCCTCTTCGATCCCAGTATACCATCCTCGTTGTACCAGGAGACGATAGCTATATCAGTCATTCCACCGAGATCCACGCCCCAGCATTTCATCATGGGTGATGTTGTATCCTTGTCTCCAGAGTTCGAAGTGAAGGTGCACATTGGTAGCGATTCCCGAGTCATCGGTGTACCCAATTTGATTTCCAGCATAAACTGTATCTCATACCTTATGTGGGCTCTGAGTATGTCCGAACACGAAAAGATATACTCAGTTCGAGAGGACGATGTAGTTACCAAGTCGTTTGTCATTGCCTACAGATTTTACGATATATGATTTTTTCCACTGGGGAGCACTTACAGTGAAGGATTTGCCTCGCTCACAGGCGATGTCCGTGGCGAAAACATGCCCACGATCTTTTTGAAAATGCCCGTCTTCGTGCTGTTTGATGGAGCAGGAGTCGAGTCCGAGGACTCAGAGAATAGAGCTGATGTCTTTTGGTACTGGATGTGCAACTGGATATGCTGTTGGAGCATTCCGTCAAATTTCGCTGCTCGCTTCCTGGCGTTTTCCACCATCTGCTTTCAGAGTTCCGATCGATTCTGCTCCCTGAGATTTCCCCTGAGAAGCATCTGCCTCTCCTTTTGAGCTTGTCGCTCAGCTGTTTTCTTTTTCATAGATTATTTTGGTACTGACATGAGTTGAGATGGATCCACTACTTCATCTTCGCCAGGGTGCGGAGCTATCTGTCGCTCCGCTAGACATTCAAGGATAAATTTTGTTTCCGTTGGCATCTATTTTTCCCTGGAGAACATCGGGTTTTTTTCATTTTAAGTAGCACTCCGATCGTATGATGAGATATTCATCTGGATACCGAGCCTGTTTTTCCGCTGCATCATGGCAATCAGAGAGTGTCTTCAAATTGTCTTTGTCAATTTGAGTTTGTGCCTGGAGCATTTCCTGGACTCGGCGAGATTCGATCTCTTCGAGTGTCATGGTATTTGGTGTAGCATAGGTATAGATTCAAAAACCTACCATAGCTACGAGAGCTCCGAGCGAGGCGATCTTAGTGATCGGCGATGTGTATTTGTTTTGAGATGGTATCTCAGTATTTTGATTTTCCATGTGAGAAAATTAAGAATAAATGTTGCCAATGGAACGACACCATTGTAACAAATTATATTCATTCTGTCAAAACTTTTTTATCCCTTCGCTTCTGTATCTCAGTACGGTACAGGCTTCGTTCCTCCCCCTTTAAGAATCTTTTGTCGTGAATTTTTCCTTGATGTGTCGCTCGAGACCCTACGAATATCGCCTTATTTTGTTCAATAAATGTGATCACTCTAGCAGCAAGAGCTGGAGAAATCTCACGGTATCCTCGGATACAGTTATTGAGATGTGGATAGGTACACCCACACCCTTCAGCGACACGAGCCACGAATCCAGAATAGCGAATATTCCCCTCAGAGAGGAGTTTCATTGCTCTATTTTTTTCGCTGGTAGTGGGTTTTTCTTTGCTCGATAGCTTCTGATGGGGATCCATTGATGTATTCATGTTTGAGTTGATTAAGTCACTCTGTAGTAAGTTGATTCATTACGACTCATGCTGGAGTCCTCTTGGCGAGGTTTTTTGAGATGAGCCAGTCGATGAAGTCTACAGATCGTTTGATTTTCATAAGAAAATGTGGTTAGATTATATTCATATTCTTTTATCTTTCAACTGCAATATACTCCTTGAATAGGAGTTCTGGGTAGCGGAGCTTGAACATTTTTACCTTGATTTTATATTGGGCATCGAGAGCAGTCTTGGTAGATTTTACATCCTCGACTACCGTTTCTCAGTTTTCCTGATAGACGAAGTCGGCTTCATATTCGATCGGACGGATCTTCTCACCGCGATATTCTCACCCATCCATGAGGGTATAGACACGATGGTGGATGAGATCTGAGATCTCCCCATCCTGCATCCGTTTTTTGAGGACGATGTATCGGTCTCGCTCACCCATCGAGTCAAATTTATGCCCATCGAATTCTACTCGAGTGACATTATACATCCCTGTAGATTTCTTTGGTGCAGCTCATACAACTCGCTCCTGTTTCTTGATTGTATCCCATCCCATAAGGCAAAAAGTTATGCCAATACTATATCTGAATATGAATATAAATCAAATGAGATTATCATAAAAAACCCCACTATTTCAGTGGAGTTATGGTTGCGAGAGCGAGAGTGATTCCTTCAGCTCATTTTGTCCATACCTTGTCTCGATCTCCAGTATTTGAGATGAATCCCATCTCGAGGAGAAATGCCAGGCATTTGGTATCTCTGACGAATGCAAGCCGACCGAGTCGGTTGGTGGTATCTCCATGGACTCATCGACCCTTCAGTCCTGTAACACGAGTATACTCCTGCTGGAAAAGGCGAGCCTTATCTTCAGCCCACTTTGACCCTGTCATGAACCATGTAGAGCATCCTTCAGCTTGTGGTGATGCAGAGTCCATATGGAGTTCGATACACATATCCCCATCGACCGCATTTTTATTGATCCAAGCAATTCGAGCCTGGAGGTTGAGTCCCTCAGGAACGAACACATATTGTGTTCAGTTTTCAGCAGGATATTTCTTCAGGATCTCTCCAGAGAGTTTCTTCGAGAACTGGAATTCGGTCATCGTATTACCGAATGAGGTATTGGTAGCTCCTTGGTCTCTATATCGAGAATACCAAGCGATAAAAGCATTATTATGCCCACAAGAGATGAATATTTTCATATTATGCAAAAAGGTTAATACTAGTATAGACCTGACCTACCTCTCGTTCACGAGCCTCATTATCATCGAGGCATCGGCGTTCCTGTTTCTCGAGGAGAGTGATCGCTTTGAGTTGGAGCTGCTGTCGGAGATGATGAGCGACATGAGCTGGGACAGTATCGTCCTCGTATTCGTGTATTTCAGTCATAGAGAGAATATTATTGTGAAATAGGATCCTTTATATCAATATGTTCACGGTAGCTTTCGAGACGGACGAGGATCCTTTTTGGGATTGGTACTCATCGGTCAGCAGCGTGTTTCAGGATTGATATTGCTTCAGTGAGTCAGAGATAGACGATGAGTGCATTTTGGAATCCGAATTCTACCGACTGGTGGAAGACGATGATATCTGTCCAGTGCCCTGTCATGATAGTTACGGTATAGAGGATGAATTTATAGAGACCATCCTTCAGTTTTGTTCGAGATACGCAGTGATTTCTCCAGGCATTGGAGAACCCCATAGCGAAGTCGAGGAGCATGAGCATGAGGAGTCCACGAGTGACGAGGTCGAATCCGCCGATCATATATTCGAGATAAATGACGATAGTAGTGAGAACAATTTTAAGTCAGGCAAACGATACCAGTTTTGTCAGTGCTGCAAGGATTCCTTCTGTCATATGCTAATAGTATGTGTATATTCATCGCCAATTGAATGAGATCCATCCGCATGTCACGACGAGTATGAAATAAATGGTAGCCCTTGCCAACGAGTATATGATTTTTGGTACATCCGTCAAACGAAATATGTCGAGGATCATATGGTAGTAGAATTTGCTATCGCATTCGAGTTTGCGAATTATCGCACAGATAACATCATCGATCCGATACCAGGCTCGGATATGATACCCCTGGAAGAATCCCCAATCATGGTGATTGCAATCAGCATCGAAAAATACATCCTTCGGGGGATGTATATTCCATTTTTTGAACCAGGCAGGTCAGCATCCATTGATTGGTCACGGTCAGATAAGATCAAGATCATTTCGAGTGAGATCTTGGTATCGCTTGATAAGGATCGAATATGGGAGTGGGATATCTAGGTTTGTCATACTACTATATCTGTGTGAATAATTCATAACAGTTTGCTGATAGATGTGACTGTAGTAGTACCCCTGTGTATTTTTCGGTATCTGATTTCAGCACTACATATGTAGAGAGACGATCTCATGCTGCCGCTGTTCCTGATTGGATCTGAGAAGTTGGAGTATATGGAGCGAGTACCCTATTTTGTACATCGAATCGATATATTTGGTGGTTTACCGATGCAACATAAGCATTGAGATAAAAGAATCTTCACTCATTATCACAAGGAGCATATGCACCTCCAGAACCTGTATTTATGAGAACCTGATTTCCATCGTATACAATAGTAGATGCCCAGACTCCATTGATTGCACCTGCAATATCGAGAGTATCTACTACTGTTCCATTCGCACCTCGGAAAAAGTATAGCATAGAGTGACGAACATTACGCCCAGTTCCTACTTTTATTCCGAATGAAGGAGCTATCATACATCACCCACCGACAACACCAGAAGGAGTTCCAAAGTATGTTGTAGACCACGCATTAGCAACGATATTATTCGTTCCGTTATTGATCGTCTCCTTATTATAATTATATACATAGAGAGTAGCTGTAGCAGTAGATCGAAGGAGAAGGAGATTCGGTTGTTCTATTACAAATTTTGCAGTCGATGAAGGAGTAACTGTCCATGCTGTTCCAAGAGTATAGACTGGGGTTGGTCAAGCGGTATGAGATGCAATGATCCTTCTTTGTCCGACTGCTGTAGGGTTTGCAAGATCCTGGACAATACGGATTTGGAAGTTTCGATATTCATTCGCTGTAATAAGTGAATCACCTGTATAGAGTGAATGAGTTCATGATGGCACTCCAGACATCTGAATATCCTCTACGATTGTATCATCTACAGTCAGTTTGAATGTATTCTCGTCAATTACAGTAGTATAGTATGCTTGACTTGCAATTATACCTGTTGGCAATGTACCAGTAGTTGTAAAAAACACTTGTGTTCCCGAAGCGAGTCAATGGCTTGCGAGTGTTACAATTCAAGGAGTACCAGTAGTAAAAGTTGGATTTCCAATAGATATTTGTCCAGTAAGTGAAGATGCTCCAGAAGCAGAAGCGATAAGAGCGTGTCTTTTTATGATTGATCATTGATCATATACAAAAGTACCTTGTACCATTCCTTCTCCTGGTTCCATATTATATGGGGTATACTGCTCATCGAGAGCGACCATATATGAATCAGTACCTATTGTTCCAGGAAGATTTGTATTTGATAGTGAAGTGAGTCAATTTGCTGCTACTTCCATTGATCGAAAAATAGTTGCAGCGAGTACACCAGCACCAAGCATAAATACTTGTCCACCGAGGATTTCGTAAGTATCTGTAGCTGTAGGAATAAAAGTAAGTGGCTTATCGATCCATATAGTCGGAGTAGTTCCACCTGTATTCCCTACGATATACCGTTCCTCTACTTTTCCAGATGTCTTTCCAATAATTCGGATTTTGAATCAGTAGTCTCCAGATCCTCATCGATTTGCAAACATATTGATTCCTACTGCTGTCATTACTGTAGTAGTGACAATCTTTGTGGTTGTACATCCAGCACCTATTGCACCTTCCAATGCTCGTGAAGGAGCAAATTCAGTAGTTGCACCAGCACCAAAAGTACCACCAAGTCCAGGATTAGTAGTAACTCCAAGTCCTTTTGTTATTACATTAAATCGGTTGAGAACCGTATTTGATACAAGCTGAAAAGCAAAAGGATGTCGAGATCTATCAGATCGTTTATCTGTAGCCCAAGATACTCATGCTGCATGAGCGTTGTTTATACTTCGTTGTAATGGTCTCCATAACAAGAGATCGAGTCCTTTGACTATATTATTTGCCATTGATTCAGAAATTAAGAAGTGTTTGGTTTATGTCATCATCGAGGAATTTTTCAGCCTCTTCCTTTGTCATAGGTTGGTATCCTTCCTCTCATGGCTTAAATGTCGTGAGTTGTTCTCTACCATTTATAGTGAGTCAATAGAAGTAAGCAGCTTCGTCTCCAGTAGGATTATTTATATCTTCTGAGAATTGTTCTACTCGACTTTCTATCACGAGTTTTTCTATATCCATATTCCCATCTGGGAGAGTTATTTTATATGAGTATTCCATAGATTGAATTAAGATATAGTGGATCGTTGCATATTAGCCCAAGCATTTATCTCACTTGCTACGCTCATTAAGTGGGCTTGTTCTCCATTGAATTGTTGGAGATTTGTGAGGGTTGTTATTGCTGATACATTAGCAGTGATTGTATTGATAACAGAAACTTGATCCGCATTATTAGCAGGGTCAGCATTTCTAGGCATCTGTAATGATGAGAGAACTCATTTTAGGTATGTTGTCATTTCATTGAGGGCAATGAGGACATCCTGCTTCGCTTCAGTAGCCCCTCCGACAGCACCTCCACCGCCTTGTGTATTCGTTTCGATAGCAGCGAGGAGAGCGATGGCACTATCTTGCTTTTCTTCGGTAGCGGGATTGATCTGATCTCCTGCGATATTTTTGAGTCCAGCGGGTGCTCCTGCTCCCTGTGCTTGCATAGGGAGGGGATTTTCTGGAGATACTGCCACTGGATTTCCAAGTGCATCCTTGAAAATAATGGATTTTTGTCCATTATCATCGACTGCACATACAGATGGATCAGTGTTTGGTACTCACATATTAGTCTAAAAATGATAAGTCATAAGCAGAGAGTCCTTGTTTCACACGAGATTCTGACACTTTTTTCACGGTCACGATGAGATCGGCATAGGCTCCAGCTACTACTTCTTTTCCGAGTATTGGTACGAGGAGAGCCAGGGTAGTCACCTGAGCTTTGGCTAGATCAGCAATCTGGGCATAGGGATTTCCATCATAGACATCCTGAGTGATATTTTCTCATATTTCTTGGTTCGTTGGCTTTGGAGCTGGGGATATATACTGGTAAAAATTTATAGTTTTTACCTCTTTAGTATATGGATTTTCTACATCTTTACTCTGGAGAATACAATTCTCTGGGATATCATTTTCAGGATCCACAGACTCAGGGAAAGTCCAATCTTCAGCAGATGCTCAGAAATATTTCCGCTGTACTGAATAAGGAAAATTGAGAGGGTTTTCACGGATAAGAGTACCCTCATCATCTAAAACTTCTCGAATTTCATCTTCGAGGATTTCAAATGTTTTCATATGGTATTCATGTCCATTTTCTTGTGCAAAATGAAGATTTTCTTCTTCATTTATTCTTGCATCGATGAGTTGTTCTTGGAGTGTTTTTGACATATTATGGAATTGATGCAAATAGATTATTCGTTCCTGTAGTGATAATAGATACGGTTTCAGAATCTCCAGAGTTTGTATGTGCACCACCTGTACCAGTTACCGTAACTTCAACATAAAGTACATCTCCAGCACTTATAGATCAAATTCATGTAGAATCTGAGAATGTATAATTATTCATTAAATTCTGTCCACCTATATTTACTGATCATGAATTAACTAAAGTAAGTGTTTTTAATGTTGTAATTGTTCATCATGTAGAAACCTTTTTTAATATACATGTTGGTGTAATTGCACTAAATCCAGAAGCTCCAGAAATTTGATTTATTATTATTTCTAATGGTATTGTAACTACTAAATTAGTTCACCATACATTCGATCCAGCATCCATGTTTTTATTTAAAAGAAAATTGGCTCTCATAAAAAGCCCAGTTCTTGCACCTCATGAATTATATCCAGTATTGATAATCTTTTTTCTCCTTGTTGGGAATGATGCTGTACTTGTAAATACGCTTTCAGCAATTGGGAGAAGATGTCATGCAAAAGAAACAGCATTATAGATCATATCCGCTCAATTTACAAAATCATTTCATGTAGAAGATGCTGTTGTATTAAATGATGAATCCATCGATAGTGTTGCTATATAATTGAACCATTTCTGGGTTCATATATCATCGTATCATTGGAGATAATTTGGAGAAGTAGGGAGTAGTGTAAGCATAAGATTATATTATGTTTTAGAAATAGTAGAAATTTTTCCATTTACATAGTTTATAGTCCATGTATTGGTTCCATTCGCTATAGTATTTATTCGTTTTCACTTATAGGTAATAGTGAATGTTACTGCATCACTTATGAATCCTGTCAATAGCCCCTTACTATAAGTAGTAGAAGTGATATTATTAAATCCTTTAAGTGCAATAGCAGTATCTTGTGCTGTATTCTGAGCTTGTAGTTTTCCGATAGCGACGAGAACACTATCTGCGGAAGATACAACTGCCGATGATGCAAGAGAGAGTCCAGTGAGGACAGCTGCTCGTACAGTAGTTGCAAAATCTGTCCAGGCTTTATCTCCACGCCAAAATTGGGAATTAGTTCCAGTTGCGATGGTTGGCTCCTTTGCATTGATCTGAGCCTGGATCTTTCCCATAGCAACAAGAACGCTATCAGTTGCTACGATAGCAGCATTTGTTCCAACAGCGAATCCTGTTAGGACAGCAGCTCGGACACGAGCTTCTGTGAAGTAGAGATTAGTGACTTCCGATATATGACTCGTATTGAGGACGACGGTTCCAGTTTGTCCATTTACAGTGAGAATATCACTGACATCGGCGAATTGGATCCATCCAAGAGTCTCGAGATCCCACATATAGTTGGCAGGTTTTCCATCACCTCGATCAGCCACTTTGACGATGAGACCCTGACGGTCGATTGTAGGGATAGCATCTCGGGCAGCTATATTCGCTACTGCCTTTATATCGTTGAATACGATAGATGGGAGATACGATGTAGAGATTTTGCTATCTGCACCAAGTGGAACAACTCCATTCGCCGCTCATTTTTCACTCGTATTGAGCTTCGTTCCGACTGCGGTAGTGAGTGCATCGAGAGCTGCCTGGAGATCATCCTGATCAGCAAGTGTTCCTCCGACCTGTCACCAGTTGATGATATTCTGCCCGATCATGAGTACCCGCATACACACCTTTCCATTCGAATCCAAAACAAAGACATTCTTCAGGAGATCGTCTTGGGTGAGTCTATCGAATTCTTGTTGTGTAAAGTTTGACATACTATGAGGCAATTAGGCGAATAGCTTGGTTCTCTGTTTTTATACTCTCAAAACAATCTGACACCGAGAGATCCGTCACATCCGCTCATGGCAGGATGGACATCTCGTGTCGGAGCCCGATTGCAGTTCAGAGTGCAAAATTTTCTTTGACGAATCCGATCATATTATTCTGGTTTTACGGAAGTTTTATCCTTCGGCGAAGATTTTTTTGGAGCTGTTTCAGTAGAAGCTGGAGGTACATCTGAAGCTGGAGGTACATCTGAAGCTGGAGGTACATCTG
>ERZ724509.90-NODE-90-length-41260-cov-6.310229_pt1 | contig 41260 bp, 74 predicted proteins | sample MGYA00376042_ERZ724509 | MGnify/ENA primary metagenome ERZ724509 (study PRJEB28724, sample SAMN07190887) | wastewater metagenome | isolation source: effluent of sewage treatment plant in Hong Hong | place: USA: Christiansburg, Virginia | collected 2016-03-01 ...
TTGATAACACAGGCTACCGGAACACAGGCGACCGGAACACAGGCTACTGGAACACGGGCTACAGGAACACGGGCGACCGGAACACAGGCAACTGGAACACAGGCTACTGGAACACAGGCGACCGGAACACAGGCTACTGGAACACAGGCTACCGGAACACGGGCGACCGGAACACAGGCAACTGGAACACAGGCAACAGGAACACGGGCTACTGGAACACAGGCAACTGGAACACGGGCTACTTTAATACCATCACGCCGGATAAGGTTATGGTGTTCAACGGTGCGATGGTGGGCCGTGCGGCGTTTATTAATGCCTGCCCCAACTGGCTATATCAACCCTCGCCCACAACTTGGGTTCCTGACACAGAAATGACCGATCAGGAAAGGGTGGATAACCCCACCTTCCACACATGCGAAGGCTATCTTCGCAAAAATGATTGGACGGCGGAATGGGCTAAGGCGTTCGCGGAAGCATCACAAGAGGATGTGCAAAAAGTGCGTGATCTCCCCGGCTTCGATGCTGATGTGTTTAAGGAAATCACGGGGTTGGATTTATCTGCACCCACCAAACCTGAAAACCCGCGCGAGATCATAATCGACGGCGCTACCTATGTTTTGAAGGGGTGATTTATGTCTGAGGAATTGAATGTTGTGGGCTACCTACATAAAAATTCTGTGGGTGTTCGGATACTTTCGCGCGAGGCGACTATCATGGCGCGCGATGAAGGGGAGGGTTGGTCATCTACTCCGCTAGTTCCAGCTGCCGAACTAACCACCCTCCGCGCGCAAAATGCTGCTTTGGTGGAGGCGTTGGAGAACACGACGCAGGCATTCCAAGATGAGCTTGATCGTCGCGGCGTCACCGAGGATTTGGATGAAGAAGAGTTGATCGATTGGCTCGGCAAGGATGATGGTCGGAAAGCCATTGGCTTGCTTATCCGTCTCCGCCAAGCCCGCAACGCTCTCGCACAGGTGGCGAAATGAGCGGTGGTAAGCACTGGTCTATTGTGACCGCTCTAGAGCAAATCAGATCTTGTGAATTTGAGTGTGAGGCTGGCCCTCTCGCCAACAATGTTGGCTGGCAATGGCTTGAAGCCGCCGCAAAAGTTGGACCTGAGTTCTGGCCGGGGCAAGGTGTGTGGTTTGAAGTTGAAGCAACCGCCGCAGGCAAAACGCTTCGCCAGTGGGTCCACTTCTACATTGTTGGCTGCACTATGACTTCCGACACTGAGCGGAGGCTATGGACATACAACCTAAGCTACGACCCGCCGGGGCCGTGGCATTACGGCACGACGCATTTCACAGGGATAGCGGCAAGCAAGCTGCGCCTTGAAAAACCGGAGTTGGTAGAATGACTGACCTTGACAACCCCTATCTGCTGGCTGTGCTGGCGCTGTTTACATGGGTCTGGCTGGGATACTGGATGAAGGAGTTGGGAAGATGAGCAAGGCAATCACAGCATGGCCGTGGGGGATTGAGCAGGCGGCAGAAACGCTTTGGGTTGGCCCTCTTCGCCCTGATGGTGAAAAGGTCGAGCAGGTTGTTGTCGCCCTCAATTACGACGCTGAATTAACGACCGCAGCTAAAACGCGGCAGTTGTCCAACGCCCTCTTGATAGCCGCCGCGCCGGAGTTGCTGGCGGCCTGTCAGAACATCGCTCCGCTCATGGGCGCGTATAAGAATGATGATTGTATGTGGGCCGCATTCTCTCAGATTGTCGCCGCAATCACCAAAGCCACCCAACCATGACCGCCCTAATCATCATCACCGCAGCCCTGTTTGCTTATGGGATAGGCATGTCTCTCAAGAGGGCATGGGGTGAGTTCGTAGCCTACATGGATATGCAGTCTAAGGAGTTTTGAGATGAATGCAGTAGCAAAAAAAGAGATCGGCGGCGAAGTCGCGGAATACACTGGCGGCTTGCTAGATGTTATCGCCCGCGCTGCGCGTGACCCGAATGTTGATATAGATAAGATGGAACGCCTGATAGCGATGCAGGAGCGGGTGCAATCCCGCAATGCAGAGATAGCCTTCAACGCGGCGCTGGCAGAATTACAGCCGGGGTTGCCGGTGGTCAATGAGAGAGGCGGCATTAAAGACCGCAACGGAAATGTGCAGTCGACCTACGCACTATGGGAGGATGTGAACGAAGCAATCCGTCCACTTCTAGCCCTTCACGGCTTTGCTCTACGCTTCCGAGTAGAAAGAGCGGGCGACCAAATCAGTGTGACAGGCATTCTGTCGCACAGAGACGGCCATAGTGAGCAGACAACGCTATCCCTGCCAACGGACGGCAGCGGCAGCAAGAACGCGGTGCAAGCCGTAGGTTCCTCTACCAGCTACGGCAAGCGGTACACAGCATTTGCGCTCCTGAACATCACCTCAACTGGCGAAGATGACGATGGCCGCGCTGGGGGGGCAGTGAACACTATTTCCCTAAAGCAGTACGATGAACTGCTGCGCCGTATGAGCGAAGTCGGGGCAGATCACGAGCGGTTTGTTGCATACCTTCAAAGCGCGAAATTGCTCAGGGGTGAAGACCTGTCCGAACTGCCGGCTTCGAGTTACGGGCGGGCACTCGCGGAACTGGCAAAGAAGGTGTCCGCGAAATGATGCAGATCATGGACTGTGAACAAGGTTCGCCCGAATGGTTTGCCGCAAGGGCCGGGATTCCTACCGCGAGCCAATTCTCAACCGTCATGGCGTCGGGGCGTGGCGGCGCGGAAAGCAAAACGCGCCGAACCTACATGCTGAAACTTGCCGGTGAAATCATAACCGGCGACCCTATGGATAGTTTCAGCAATGCTCACACAGAGCGCGGCCACGAGATGGAGCCGGAGGCGCGTAATTTTTATGCGTTTCGACATGATGTTGACCCGCAACTAATCGGCTTCATCCGCAATGGGAATGCAGGCGCATCCCCAGACAGCCTCATTGGTGAAAACGGGCTGTTGGAGATCAAAACCAAACTCCCACACCTGTTGATTGATGTGACATTGCGCGGTGAGTTCCCGACGGACCACAAGGCGCAGTGCCAAGGACAACTTTGGATTGCCGAGCGCGAATGGATCGACCTGATTTGCTACTGGCCGAAAATGGAGCCGTTTATCGCGCGGGCATACCGAGACGAGGAATATATCAAACAACTAGCGCGGGCCGTGGATCAATTCAATGACGAATTGGCCGAGATCATCGCCCACCTCATACCAGAAAGGATAGCCGCATGACGCCCCCGCTCGGCAGAAAGCAGAAAGCTATCCTCTCTCTGTTGTCGGAGGGAGGTTGGGTTCGCGGTGCTGATATAGCCCGACATATTGGTGTGCCGAGCTATGTTCTGTGGCCTTATATCGAACGCCTGCGCTGGCGTGGGTATAGTATTGAGGGCGCGCAGCCTCTCGGCTACAGGTTGCTGTGTCAGCCGCAACAGGCCGCCGCGTAAATGCTCCCGCGCGCCGCTTTTAAGCCTCGGAGGCAAAACAGCCATAAGGCTGACAGTTGGAAGCGTTGCGAGCCATATCTGAGATGGCTGCGCACCCTGCCGTGCTTCATCTCGCTACAGGACCGCACTCATGTTTGCGAAGGCAAGGTGCGCGCCTGCCACTTCGATCCCTGGGGCGATAAGGGTATGGGGACAAAGGTAAGCGATCAAGCCGCTATGCCAATGTGTGACGGCGCTCATGCAGAGCAAACCGATGTTCTAGGTTGGCCTAAATTTCAGCGGAAATACGCGTTTGATGGCCGCGATGTTGTGACCGCCTATTGGTTGCAATGGCTGAAAACGCCGCGCGGCAGAGCATGGGAGGCAGAACACTCATGAGACATGAAGCCCCACCCATTCTCTTCAAGAGGCACCTTGGCGGGCTTTATCCAGCATCGGCGTATGCTGAAAAGCAGCTTGAGGCACTGGACAGATCAGCCCCGGTCAAGATCGAGTTCAAGCGGACGCGCGGTAATGACCGTAGGATGGCACTGTATTGGATCGTGCTGGCAAAAGCCGCAGATGCGCTTTCCGAGATATGTGAGGGTGATCCACTTGACGCCGTTCTCCTACACCGCGTCCTTAAAGATCGGCGCGGCCTATATACCGAAACGACCCTGCCATCAGGCGAGGTCATCAAGAATTACGACAGCATCTCGTTCCACAAAATGACGGAGAACGAGCGTGCCGATTACATAGATTGGGCCTTCAATACGCTCGCCAAATGGCTGCGAATTACGGTCCAAGAACTGACCAGCGATTAACCCCCGCACCCGGCGGAACATTGCCTGTCACTCCGGGTGAAAAGGACAGGCGAAAGGTATTTGAGATGCGGATCAAGGAAATAGTAAGCCAGCACCGTCGCGATTTTACTGCGATCTACGAGTGTGAGCATTGCGGCGAAACGCAGCGCGCGGGCGGTTATGACGATGCATATTACCACAACAATGTTATTCCAAAAATGGAGTGCAAGGCCTGTGGTAAAGCAGCGAGCGAGACCTATCGGCCATTAGCGCCGAAATACGCCGAGGGGTTCCAGATATGACCCCCCGCCCACAACCAGCAGTCGAGCGTCCCGTGCGGTATATAGGCCGCATGGGGTTGCAGATCACCGAGAAGCGCGTGGGTGACCGCTATTGGAACGTCCGCGCGCAGAAGTGGGATGTGGTGAGATGACCTTCGCGGTCCACAGCCTCCATGCCCCGCCAGTCGAGATAGACGAGCGCAACCGCTATTCCCTCACTGAGGGGCGAGACTGGATACAGGGTAGCGAGCCAATACACACCGCTGATACGAAAGAGGAAGCGGAGCAATGGCAGGCGGAAAGGAAACAGGGATGAGCGGGGTCGATAATAGCGCTATTGATCGGTACATCCTCTCTAGTGTGCCCGCTACATTCATGGAGTTGCATGTGCGGGCAGAGCAATATTTTGGGCAGGAAATGTACCGCCCGATAGACCGGAGATTACAGAGCCTCCGTAAGCGCGGGCTGATTGCCTCCACCCGCGTAAAGGAGCGCGGCGTTGTGTGGGACAAATCCCCTAATCGGAGATAAAATTCACTTTCCGCTTGCATGATAGGACTTTCCGTATTATAGACATGGATATGGAAACGAACAGAACATACCGCAACGGGCAATTCCGCCCATCCCAAAAGGAGGTTGCTATGCTTCTCAAGTTTTCCACACTCGCTGGTGGCGTTTTCATTGAGGATACTGGCGCAGAAGAGCGCCGCCCTTCGGATCGTTGCTTTCGTTTCGATAATGCTGGTCGGGCGGAATACGCCTACTACGCGGACCTTGTGAGCAGTAATCCTGCCCCGCGCTGGTTTGGTCATCTCTACACAGAAAAGGATTTTGTGTTCGCATGAGCTATGATCCTGCGCCAACTATTGCCCAGCGCAAAATGGCCCGACTTGATGAGCGCATCATTGAGTTGCAGGCCAAGCGCATTGAGGCGGTCCGCGAGCGCGGGCAGGAGTTGGGCTTCCAACCGTGCGACGATTGTATGGATGGTTTCTGCACAATGAATTGCAGAACCGCTCCCATTATCATGAAGGTTTCATACTTATGATTATCGATATTGAGTGCCCGCTTTGCAGGGGGAATGGCTTCAACGCTGAGCGCAAGGTTCTGATAGGAACGCGCGCAGGAGTCTATGAAATAGATTGTCCTCGCTGTGGAGGTAGCGGAAGCGTTGCACATGATCTCAATGAGGACGCCGACGATGAGGGCGGCGAATGGTAATGTGGAAAGATTATCTAACGCTAAGTGAGGTTGATGAACTTGCCAAGATCGACCGTGAAAAGCGGGAGGGGCAGGCCCAAGCTCGCCGCATCTATGATCGTTGCCGCAAGCGCATGAAGGTGCAGAAATGACCAGTAGCATACACCGAAGCTTACACGCCTCGCGCCGCGCCATTTCAGAAACGGCGGGAAACTGATGATGGCGAGTGAACTAATTTTGATCGCGCTACTCGGTGGGCATTTTATTGCCGATTACCCATTGCAGGGCGACTTCTTATCGAAAGCAAAAAACCGTACCGCCCCGATACCTGGTATCCCGTGGTGGCAGGCTCTTGGCGCACACAGCTTTATTCATGGGGCCATTGTGGCTCTACTGACCGGCATATGGTGGCTGGGTTTTGCGGAGGCTGTTGTGCACTGGTTTACAGACGATGCGAAATGTCGCGGAAAACTGACATTCAATCAAGATCAGGCTATCCATCTCGTCTGCAAAATGGCGTGGTTCGTTATTTGGGTCAGCGTCCCATGACCACCCCGACAGAAGCGGAGCGCGTGGCGATGGGGCTGAGTCCGGCGCAGCGGGAGGCGGTTGGTGATGGCCGAGTGACTGAATGCCCGTATAATCACCCGACCGGCACAAAATGCCCCAACTGCGCGAGATGGCCTTTCAAGAAGGGTGGCGCGTTGGGATTTGTTACCGCCGTCCGCGCCGCTCTTTCACAGGAGGATGTATGACCGACATAAACCAGCTTGTAGAGGTGGGGGCGAGGGCTGTCCACGAGGCGCTGTCTCGCGCTCACGTCATTGCCTATCTCGACATGCCAGAGGACACCGCTGACGTTGTATCACGCGCCTACCTTGCCGCCATCCTCCCCCTACTTGCGGACGATCTGGCGGGGGTGATCCAACGCCGCATGGATGAACGGTTCGCTGAGCATGGCACAAGGGAGCCGGACACTAACGACACCTATTACAGCGGGCGCGCAGGCGAACTGTACGAGAGCTTGGACGAAGAGCATGAGGAAATCGCCCACGCCATCCGCACCCGCATCGCCGCGATTATAGAAGGAGAAGGGAAGTGAGTGAACTTACTTCGGCTGGGAAATCCGCTCTCATGTGGATGCAGGAACATGGAGGGGATGCAGCAGTTGTTCGTGTGAAAGGTGGCGGACGTTATCTTCTTGCCCAAGGTGAGCAGGCTCCGTTTCTACCGCAGACGTGCCGCCAACTCATTGATGCCGGTCTGGCAGAATATGTTGATCAGAACGGCAAAAAATCAGTTCGCTTCCGTTTGGTAGGAGATGCCGCATGACTAACATACAACCCTGCCCCTCCTGCGTGGAGACGATTGTTAAGTGGCTGCGAAGCGAACAGGGTAAAGGCTCTGATGCTGGCGTTGATTATGCTGACGGTTTCGCGGATCAGATTGAAGCTATTTGGCTCCCCAAATCCCCCGCGCAACTTCTAGCCGAGGAATGCCCGCACGGCATGACCGAGGAACAGGCGCAGTGGGTGTTGGATCAAGGCTACACCAAGCCTTTCGATTTTACGGACCCGCGTAATTTCAGAGAGGCTTACGCCGAACTGACCACCCCCACCGACGCAGCCCTGCGCTATGTGTTCGGGCCTTGGGTTTCAGCGTCTGCATGCCTGCGATGCGATCTGCCAAGCGGCGCAAACTACCAATGGCGAGACAAAGACCATGACACAGGGGAGATTTGCGCCCGTAGTGAGGATGGGACTTGGGCTGAAGGTGTGGAAATCCGCCGCGCCTACCGCATCGGCCAGTCCTACCCCCATGACGGCGGCGAATGTCCGCTGGCTGATGGGAGTGTGATGGTTAGACGTGAGAGGGCGATTGCCACCCCGCTAGAGATAACAGCATGCGAAGTTGACTGGCCTAGAACCACCAGTTTCACCCCTCTGGATGAAGGATCGGGGCAATGAGCGGGGAGCATTTTACCGACCATCTACCGAAGTGGCTGCACTATTTTCTGTGCCATATTCTTTGGTTCGATCATCCGGTTCGCATCGTTCACCGGCCAACCCGGAAATATGAATGCAAAGTTTGCGGACATACCTACCGCGATCCTTTTTTGGAGTTTTAGCAATGAGTGATCTTGAGGAACTGGCGCTGACCGATAACTTAAAGTTCATCCTTGGCCGCCCCTGTTTTATGTTTATTGGCCTTGCCTCTTTATGGCGAAAAACGGGCGATCATATCGAAACACAGGCCGAGAGCGAGCAGGCATATTTCATCCATTTGATGCTGAATTTATACCTAAAGCATGGAGCCGGGTGGGGCGACGAATTTAAGAATATGATCGACGCCAGAAAGGCCACCCTCCAATCAACAGGAGGCGAGGAGTGAGCGATCTATATGACAATCTACGGGAGCGTGGGTGCATAGACCCGGTTATCTTTCGCGCGATGGTTCGCTGCCAGATTGGCAAAGACTGTCCATTCTCAACAATCAAGGCGGCGGCAGATCACTACGGGCTGCACCCAGAAGTATTGCGGCTGTTTATTATAGGAAAACGTCCAGCCGAACCAAAACTACTTGACGCCTTCGGGCTTGAGCGGATCGTTCTCTATGCGCCCCGCCTCACAGAAAGGAACAAGGATCATGGTTGATGATGAACCACCATTTACGCACCATCTGAAAGTGCGGCCTTATCGCGGCATCGAGAAAGCGCTTGATCGTCATAATGAATTGCTTGCCACAATTGCCGCCCAAGCCGCAGAGCTTGAGGCGTTGCGGGGGGAGGTGGAGCCGGTTGATGCTTTTATGAGTGAACGAAACGAGATACTGCGTTTGGAGAAGTATAAGCAAGACGCCACCATCTCCCAACTCCGCGCCCGCGTGGCTGCTTTGGAGGAGGCTGCGGCCAAGGTGTTACCCTTCAATGTTGAAAATGGACCGGACTATGCCAGTGTGTATTTCGGCGACGGTAGCACTCACAGCACACAGGCTATGACGATGAACCCGCAAGACTGGCTCGATCTGGAAGCGGCCCTACGCGCCCTCCTCAACCAGAACGGGGAGGCGTGAATGGCTCGGACCTATTACCACACATTCTACCGCAAGGATGACGTTGTAGTCGAGGTAGAATTCGAGGCAACGCCGTATGATCCGGGCAACACATACGGCTTGCCGGAAAATTGCTACCCGCCAGAGGGCGGCGAGATTGAAATAATCAAATGTCTTTTAGCGGACGGGGCTGACGCGGAAGCCACAGATGACGAAACTGAAAGGTGGAGCACATGGCTACTGGAAAACCCGGAAGAGGCTGGCTTGATAGATGATAGGTGTGATTATGACTGAATCGCAACGGATAGAGCAGGCGGCTCGTATTATTGATCCATTCGCTTGGTTGGATCCTATAACCAATGTCAGGCAAACGGCTAGACTAGCATCGTTGAACAAAGCCAAGGTTATCGTCCAACAGGCCGTAGCTGCCGAGAGGGAGAGGTGCGCGGTTATTGCCGAAACTTGGGTCATAGACTGGGCGAGACCGTCAGGCCATATGCCAGATGATATTGCAGCAGCCATTCGCCAGATGAAGGATGTGAACGATGGCTGATAACCAAACACCAACTATGATCCGTTGTGGCGATACGCTTGAAGTCATGCGCGCCATGGAAGCCGAATCCATAAAGGCTATTGTCACTTCACCGCCTTACAACATCAAAAACAGCACTGGAAACGGGCTAAAGGATGGGCGCGGCGGTAAATGGAAAAACGCGGCGCTGATTGACGCATACGACACTTATGACGACGCGCTAGACCATGGCGACTATGTTGCATGGCAGCGGGATTGCCTCACCGAAATGATGCGCCTGTTGCGGCCAGACGGGGCTATTTTCTATAACCACAAGTGGCGCGTCCAAGGCGGGTTGCTTCAAGACCGCCATGACATTGTTAGCGGATTCCCTGTGCGTCAAATCATCATCTGGCAACGCAATGGCGGCATCAATTTCAATGCCGGTTATTTCCTGCCAACCTATGAGGTGATTTATCTGATAGCCAAGCCTGACTTCAAGTTAGCGCCAAAGGCGAACGCAATGGGCGATATTTGGAAAATCCCGCAAGAAAAGAAAAACGACCACCCCGCACCGTTTCCGGTGGAACTGGCGGCGCGTTGCATAGACGCGGTGGGCGAAGGGCCAATCCTAGACCCGTTCCTTGGGAGTGGCACGACCGCAATAGCAGCAGAGCAACGCGGGTTGCCTTGGGTTGGAATCGACATATCGGCCAAATACTGCGAAATGGCTAAACGCCGAATCGAAAAGGCGACAAACAGGATGATCTAACTATGGCAATCCGCCAGATGAAGGACACGAACGATGACAGATGAACCAGTAAAACACATGTCGAGAATTTCGCTTATCCAAGCTGATTGCCTCTCCGCGATGAAGGCTATCCCGGACCAGTCTGTCAATATGGTTCTGTGCGACTTACCTTACGGGACGACGCAAAACACTTGGGACAGCGTGATCCCGCTCGACAAGCTATGGCGCGAGTATGAGCGCATCTTAGCACCGCAGGGAGCGGTCGCGCTCACTGGTCAGGGTCCATTTACCGCCCGGCTCATGATGAGCAACGAGGCGTGGTTCAAATACAAGCTGGTCTGGGAAAAATCGAAGCCAACCAACTTCCTGAATGCAAAGAAGCAGCCGCTGCGCAAGCACGAGGACATCTGCATCTTCTACCCACGCCAGCCTAAATACCAGCCACAGATGGGCGCTGGCGAGGCATATGACAAAGGTGTCCGCAAGAACCAGCTTACCGGCTCATACGGCGACTTCAGGCCAGCCCACATCAAGAGCGCGGGCGGGAGATACCCAACGGACGTGATTTACCACAAGACAGCCGAGAGCGAGGGGACGGTCTATCACGCGACCCAAAAGCCTGTTGGCTTGGGACGCTACCTGATCCGCACCTATACCGAGCCGGGGGACGTTGTCCTGGACAACGCATTCGGCTCGGGCAGCTTCCTGGTTGCTGCCGCGCTCGAAGGCCGCAATGCCATCGGGATAGAACTCAACGAGGATGTGAAGCTATTCCGCAACGGGGCGGTGGACCTGATCGACGTGGCCCACACGCGCCTTTCAGCCATCCCCGGCTGCGACATTACAGACAGCGTGCAGGTGGCGATAGATGAACTTCGGTCTACCTAAACATAACTCGTCGCCTCCTGCCGGATAAGCGGGGCGCTAGGCCCACGTGCCTCCACCATAGGCAAGTGAGGACGAACCCTGGGAGCCAAGGTTTGTTATGCCGGAATTCATTTCTGTGCCCGCGCTGGTGCAGCGCCAGAAATAATATGGTTGGCTGAAAAAGCCTGACACACTGCCGTCCGATCCAAAATTGTCGGCGCTGAACTTTGTACGGATTAATGGGTCTCCTATGTCTGGCATATCCTCTGATGCGGTGAAAAAGTCGATCCAAAGCCATTCGAACTGGCCATCGAACTTCGTGCCGCCGCCATCCGCTTCCGCAAATAGCCCGAAGCCTTGGACGCCAGAGCTGTGCCATATGTCGTCTGTGCTGAATGTGTGCGTTCCGTCCGTGAAACTATATGTCTCGCTGATACCGCTATGGGCGGCGAATGAATGATTCTTAACGAATTTTGTCGCCAGATTAATACTGGTCTGCGTGTAATCCACTGAGAAGAAATACGTATTCCAGTTCGTGTCCAACCCGCCAGGCTGCACAAATCTAAGCGAGACATTGGCCGAAGATTCGAGAACCACCCTTATCTCGCCTCCTGATGTGGTTGTGATAAAGTTGAACTTGGTTCCAAGGCGGTCAGCAAGTATTTTGGCGTTAGAAACAGTAGTGTCAGCCTTGATGCGCATAGCTACCAGCATTTTTGCCAGCCCGCTTATCGGGGTTGCCGGAGCAGTCAGCACATTGTAGGCGACGGCAGTATTATCAGCAACCGGGAACGACGCGGAGGCTGCCGTGACAGCCGTGAATGTGTTTGCTGTCCCGTTCAACGCCACCGTGACGGTAGAAGCATCGGAAGGTGACGCGCTGGTGGTCAGGTTGGTTACGCGCAGGAATTTGTCGCAATAATCTCCAAGCGTAAAGCTGCCAAATGCCGCCGCTGTCGTGGCATTAGTACCCGACGCATCGTCTGCAATTTGCAAGTCCGCTCCGCTCACGGAGAAGGTGATTGTGCCAGCACCACCCAGGCACCTTGTCCATGCGCTGCTAACCGACGCACTTGTGGTTTGATCGACTATAGTCTCAAACAGGCATCTTACCGGGAGATTGGTGAGATCGTAGGTTTTCCCTGCGTAGTCTATTAACCCCGCAGGCAGGGCGTATGAGCTATACCCCGCAGCTAACTCCAAGGCTGCGGCAACCTCTGCTCGCGTGGTTTTGCTTCCAAAGAAATTGGGGAACAGGGATTGCGTTTTCGCTGTCGCATCAGCGCCGGAAAGTGATGCGCTATTGAGGCCTGTTTGCAGATTCGGGTCGGTGGTGAAATTGACATCCGCTACGCCCACAGTGAGTTTTTCGAGAACATTGCGCGCTGCTATCGAAGGCTCGACGGTAATATCGGTGCCGATGAACATTGTTTGCGTGCTACTCTCGCCCTCGGTAGGGTCAAGATGCATAGCGACGTTGCCGAAAAAGTAGGCACCATCTGAAAAAGTGGGGGAGTAAGCGCGGCCAGAACCGCGTCCAAGAACGATATTTCCGACGAACAGGCCGCCCCATCCATAGCTTGACGTGCCGCCTTCGAGGAAAACACCTTGCCCGTAGCCGAAAGCGCCTGCCATGAAAATATTACCGGCCACGATATTATTGCCAGCGCGGACAGTGAGATTGCCCCCACTAAGCCCGTAGCCCTGCATGATCTTGTCACCGTGGGGATCAAACGGTTGCCCTGTCTTGGCAAGGGAGGTAGCCACAAAATTGTTTGTGATGATGTATTCGCTGCCGGATGTATACGACATGGCTTCAATATCGGCATAAACCGCATTGAAATCATTACCGTGGATGATGACCTTGTTGCCGGAACTGAATTTGATGGCATCGACGCAGAGGCCGAATTCGTTGTTTTGTATCGTCAGAGGCCCACTGAACAGCCCTGTCGATTTTAACCCGCCACCAGTGACAGACGATATGGCGCGGGCGAGATAATTGAGCATAGGCTCATGCCCCGCCCAGGTAACAACCCGCGAAAGCGCACCATAGGATGTATTCAGTTCAGCAAGGCCGCCCGACAAGGTTGTGGTGGCAACGCCAGCATTTGTTATCGTCAGGCTGACGATATACCCGCCGACCACGTTCATATCAATTACGGGCGGGGTGGGGAAAGAGACGTAATTGGTGACGTTGTATATGGTCAGGGCATAGGCTCCGTCTGCCAGACCGCAGTATAATGATGGATTGGGGAACGTCCCGTTATCTATAAAGCCTGTTACGGCACCCGTTGACGTATTGAACTGAAGTAAGATGCAGCAATATTCCGGATAATCGTCTTTCGTTACATCGAACGCATTGTTGAGATCTCCCTGATAGCCGACGCGGAAAACATTGTTTTGCAGGATGATGTCCGCGTTGCCAGCGCCCGCTGTAACCGAGGAAAAGCCGAGCGCCCGCGTTGGATTGCTGTTCCATGTCTCTGACACGAAATCCATGTACTCAAGGGTCAGGTTGGCACAGTCCCGGATGTCAAAGTTGTGCAACAGGGGCTTGTTCGATGTGTTGGTGGCGGTGAACACCACTTCGGTGGATGGTCTGACCGTATTGATAATACGGGCGGAATACGTGCCCGGGTCAACGCCGACCGTTTCACCGCCTGTTATCGCTGCCAAAACAGTCGTCCAGTCTGCATCGCTGGAGATCGTGTAGTCATACGACACAGGCGCGCCCCCGCCATTCGGGGTATAGCTTAAAGCAAGAGCGAGAGAGCTAAGGCCGAGCATTACGGTGCCTCCGATATAATCCTGTAGGTTCTGACGCAAGCGTTGTGGCTTGCTTGGAGTTCGGCAGCGGCGGCAGCGTACCTTGTAAGAAACTCCGCATCATCCCTTGCCAATCCCAATCCTGTTCCCGCGCATCCATCGGCGGGGCTTTGGGTGGTGCCGGGGGCGGGGCGACGTGGACGGTTCCGCAGCTCGGCAATAGCAGCATCGCGCTCAGCATCAATGGCCTGAATTTCATTATCCTTGTCCTTTACAATCTGGGCGGTCTTGACCTTCCATGTGCTTTCGGTTGCCCGCCATTTTTTGTCCGTCTCGTTCGTTATCGCGGCCATAACAGCGATCTTAGCTGTCAGCTTCTCAAGGGCCGTCTGTGTCCATGCGAGGCGCAGGGTCTGGGTGCCTGCGAAGATGGCGAGAGCGGCAATGCCGATCAGCTTCCAGTGCGAGCGGGCGAAGGTGAGGGCTTGCAGGGCTAGGATAGGCACAGCCGCACCTCATCCGCCCGACGATTGACAAGACCCTGAACCACGCGACCGCCAGCCATCGTGAAGCGGCCAATGGCCTTGCAACCGCCAGCCATGTCGCCAGCATTGAACAGCCGGGCAGCGGTGGAGCGGCAATAGGATGCCGTTCCGATGTTGTAGGATAGCGAAGTCGCTGCCGCGAGCCGCTGTGGCTTGTCGGCAAGAACAGGCGTGCAGCGGATCACTTCCGCAGCGTATTTGCCCTGTAGTGTGCGGACGAGCATGTCCCGGCATTCGGCGTCAGAGTGATGACGCATCGCGACGTTGGTTTCCCCGTAACACACGGTCGGGATTTTCACGAGATCAAGATAAGGGTCGTTCCGCTTGCCCTCCCATTTTGCCACCAGAGGTACAGCGAGAGCCATTGCAACAGCCAGCGCGCCCGCAGTGGCAGTTTTGCCGGGATTGGTCTTGGTGGCCTCTACAGCCTTATTTTGGGCCACTGATCTTCTCCTGATGGACAAGTCGGGCGAACGTCACCAGCGCGAATAAGGCGATGGGCAGAAAAGAAGGAAGCCATGCGCGCATGTCGGCGGGGATTTGGTTAAGAACGGACAGCATCGTTTCAGGCGAGGCGAGTAAATATGCCCACACAACCGACGCCGCCGCGCTGATACGGACAGACCAGAGCTTGTGGAACTTGCGCCAATTGTCGATGAGTTTCATCTTAACGCCCCTTTCTCAGCCATCTTTGCACCGTCTTAGTTTCGTAAATTCGAATGACGGTCCAAACGATTGAAAGTCCTGCGGCGAGTGCTGGCAACATCCCTACCAACGTCCCCAAAACTGCGCCGATAGAAAGCGCGTCTACAAAATGCTTTATGGCGTCCTGATGGTCAGTCATGGCGGCTATTGGCCACCTTCATCGGCGCACCGCTTCTGTGTCGGCTTGGGTTTGTCAGTTGCCATTGGTTAGCTCCTTTAGATTGCGCCGCGCCCACATGGCTGCGGATGGAAATTCGTCCTCGCGCTCAGGCTTGCGGAGAAGTGCCGCCAGTTCAGGAAGCCACAAGGGTCGGACCCGCCCGCGATCCACGATGGCGATCATGCGATTGTCGCCAGCTTACGGACGTTGCCGGAGCTATCCTTGATTGTGACATACCCGTTGACCGCTGCGTCTGCGTTCGATGTCCATCCGCCGAAGCGAGGAACGCCCGTTCCTTTTGCCTCTAGGGCAATGTCTATATTGGCGTCCGTGCCGGTTGCGGTTAGGCGAACATGGGAGCCAGTCGCAGAACCAGTCGCAGCCACATGGTTTACGGCGCTGGCAACATGAGCAAATTCAAATTGCGCGCCCCCGGCTGTGTTGACATAAATAGGGGCCGCATTGGCGTTGTCGATCCGCGCCCCGCTCGGGCCATAGAACAGCAAGCGAGACTGCCCACCAGTTACATCGAGAATGGCGCTGGTGTTGTAGGTGCCTGCCGTGTTGCCGGTGTTCGTGATCGAATTACCGATGACAATGCCCATCCCGACCGTGCCGAGATGAATACCAAAACCGCTGTTGTTGATAGTTTGCGCGCTGTACGCCTCAATAACGCCTCCGTTCTCAGCGAATAGGCCATGCGCGCCGCCAGCCATGCCTGTATTGCCATCACTGACCGCCGAAGCCGCCTTGATAGTAGAACCGGAAAGAGAGCCAATCCCACCCCTGTAGCAACCGGAAACGGTAGCACTGGAGCAATCTATAGACGAGCCATATTCCGCTTCAATACCCCATCCTAGAGTATTGGCGCTATCGGAACAGGAGGAAACAACTGCGCTCTGGCAGTCGATGGATGAGCCGATAAACGCCCATATACCAACGTCACCAGCATTGGAAACGACCGCGCTCCGGCAGTAGATGCTCGATCCAACACGGGCAGCAACGCCATAGTACCAGTTGTCCGTGACAATCTTAGATCCACAGATGATGTTCCCGCCATTCAGGGATAGGATGGCGGTATAGTTGTTGGCGCTAGTCGCTTTACTGGCTAAGCTGAATTTAAAGCCGTCAAGCAAACCAAGAGTATGCCCGTTCGATACCGTCAGTGCGTCGAATGTCGGCGCGCCCGATACTGTAATGATACAGTTGGCAGGCGTAGTTTGATTCCCGATCAGGCGGATAGATTCACCTTGTGGGTGGTTTAGTAGCAGACCGGCGCTAAGCGTATGGGTGCCGTCTGCGACCTTGATCGTGACAACCGCCCCGCGCGTGATGGTTTTAGTCGCAACATAAGCGAATGCCGCCGCGATGGTTGAATAGTCAGCGGGTACATTAATCGTAACGTTATCCGCTATCATGCCACCAACAAGCGCCGCCCCCTTACCCGATGCGGTGGAGGCGAGGTCGGCTGATAACTGCTTCAGACTGGAAAGGTCATAAAGCTCGACATTCGCAAACATCTTGGTCGTGCTGCGCCATGTATGGACGATGGTGTAAGTGCCGTCCGCAATATAGAACTCAGCCAACCCCTCGGTATCGCTATAAACAGCCGTGCTTTCCGGTGTCGATGGAGTGGTTAGCCCCACATCTGTATAAAGGACTTGGGCGACCCCGTTACTATCAAGCGCTTGGACCTTTACAGCCTCAATAACTGTGCCTGATAGGGTCGTGATGGTTTCGCTATATTTCGCTGCCATCTCCGCCCCCTATACCTTGATGCAATACATGAGGGCGACGTTGCGGGGCCGTGTTTCAGACCCCCCTGTCGATCCGGTAGTGGATGATCCATATTCCACCGTTAAGGGGAAATTGCCGCCATGCCCCTGTCCGCCACCTGTAGCGGTGGTGCTATGCGTGTGCGCTTCAAGTTCGTCAGCCTGCGCGCTGCCAATAGTGCGAGCCGCATCAACTCCACGCCCGTCATCCCAACCTCGTATAAACTCACCACGAAGCTCAGGGAGGTTAAAGGTTGTCGACCCATCGCCTGAGCCATAAGTGGTCCCGATAGCTGCGAACAGCGCAGCGTATGTCGCGCGTGAAACGGCAGCGCCATTACACTTGAGATAGCCCGAGGGGAGGCTTGAGTGCGCGAACATAAAGACAGCACCAACAGGCACTTGCAGCGCGGTTAGAGATGTCGCGCCTGTTCCGCCGTTAGCCACAGGAAGCGGGTTTGTGCCGTCAAGAAAGCCGAACGCCCAACTGGCGAACACCGCACGGACGTTCGCCATAATCTTGCGCAGGCCATCGTTAGCGTTGCCTGCAGCGCATCCTTCGCCAATATTTGTGCCGTCTATTGACGTGTTGGAAGATTCAGATGTCGACCAGCTTGATACGCCCATTCATTCCTCCGAAGCTAATGCTTCTCCATGCAATTGCGTGGTTTGAGGAATGAGGGCCGACTATCGGCGCTTTCCTTGCCGGGACGAACCCCGGCGATGTCTCATACTAGCACAAAGGTTCCCTGTTTGAAAAGAAAAAGCTGTGGCGGGGTGCGGGTTTTGTGATAGGTGCGGGGGATGTCGAATACAGAGATCATTGCCGTGACTGCGGCGATTAACGGAGCCATTGTAGCTATGTGGCAGGTAACCCACCCACATCGCCAGAAATTCTTTCGTTGGTTAGGGCTTCTGTACAGCGAGAGACGCGGCCCCACCGGACGCAACCGGCGCGGTTAGGCGAATATAATCTGCGATAGACTTGGCAACCGGCCCTTGGCGTCCCGTCAGTAGCCACTCAAAAGCCTTTTGTCCGCCTTTCGTATAAGGTAGCATTGCCGCACCGCCTGCTGCCGCTGTAGCGGGATTAAAGTACCCTCCCACACCTAACCCCATCATTAGGCGACCTGCCGTCCCGCTATCAGGGACAGACGAGGGAAGCACTGACTGCGCATCCTGAGCAAACCGCTGCATCAAGGCGTCGCCCCGCGCCGTCGCTGCTTTTCTGCCGCTTTTATCCATAACGCGCGCCGCAACTGAAAGCTGATTAGGTGTGAACACGCCATCTTTAGTAGCAGACGAAGCTGCTTTTTGTAATCTTGTAAATTGCGCCCAGCCTGCATTAATAGCCTTTAGCTTGGCGGCTTGGGATGGGTTTTGTCTTGCGGCCATCGAGCGGAGGCTAGACTGCACTTCACCAAGAATATTTGCAAGATCGCGCGCGTCTGGGTCGGCTCCACTGCCGTAATTCCGGATACGCTCTCCTAGTCGGCTCTCTATAGCCTTCAGGTCTTTTCCTGTGATGCTGTTACCGGGCTTCCAGAATCGCCCCAAGTCATTGAGTATAGCGTCAAACTGCTTGGCGCGATCTGGGGCCATAGTTTTGGCTTTGGCGTGAATTTTTACCAGATCGTCCGCGAACTGCGTATCACCAACCGCATTCAATTTTGGCAGCACCTCATCGTACGCCTTGCCGAGTTCACGTTCAACCTTTACTATGCCATCATTCCCGATAGGACCGCCTTTTGGGAGGGCTTTACCGATAGGTTTTAGAGACTGGTTTAGCGCGGCGCGGTTGAACGTCTCAACACTGCGACGGCGCGCGCCTGTCACAACATCACCGAGAAATGGTACGCCAGTAAGCCGGTCCTCAACCCCTTTGAGCATCCCGCCAACTTTACTGTTGGTTGCACCAAGGATTTGCCCTGGAGTCATCAAAACCCCAGAATCCTTAAGGCGCTGCACAACTGGCGCGACCTTCGGGCTTACAGCGCGCGCGACACCGCGCACCGCCTTGTCGCCAACCTTTGAGCTTACGGCCCCAATAAGCATATCAGTAAGGACGCCCTGCGCGTCTTTCTTGTCAGTAAGAAGCCCGCCTGCAGCCGCGCCCTGCACAAGAGGCCCGCCCGGAAGAATAGCCGTAGGGATGGTGCCAATTACACCGCCTGTAATCTTTCCTGCCGTTGACCCCCGGTATGGGGAGTTTGCTAATTTAGTAGCCAGTATCTTATTGGCAGATTCCGAAGGGGCTTCACCTCCAAACGCGCGAGTAACCACATTTACCGGGTTGATGGCGTTTAGGTTCCTATTGACCTGATTGAGGCTCTCATTAACACCCTGCATAAAAGATGCTGGCTTTTGTTTACCACCGCCAGCCTGCGCCTTGACGCGCGCCAGCACCTGATCTTGTGTAGCACCATCAGGGGCCGTCACTTGATAGGTTTTGCCATCAGGGCCAGTAACGCGGAAAGTAGGCATTATTTCACTTCCTCGATCTTCCAGCCATCGTTCCGTGCGGGTTTTGCGGATTGCTTAGGTGTATTAGAACGCATAAAGTCGTTCCGCGCTCTGTCAGCTAGTGTTTTCCACATCTGATCGGCGGTTTTTCCATTGCGGTTCACCGCATTGACAGAACCATTCTCCTGCGCCCATTTGGTATAGAAACCGGGCTTCATTTGCGACAGCCGCGCCTGAAGCATGGCATTACCCAAAATCTGAGCATTCACGCGCCCATATTTATCTGGCGACATGGAAGCTAACTGCATTCTGATCGCATCACTTTCCGTCTGCGGTCCTTTTTGCTCCTGTTGCTTCAAGAGTACCGCATTATTCTGAAGGGCTTTAAGCTGCTGCCAATCTTCCTTCTCTTGAGGCTTGGCAGAGAATAGTTTAGAGCCGAGCCAGTCCAGAGTGCCGGAAACCGGGCCAGTCTTATCAGACTCTTCTGTTGCCCAGCGGACTTGCCGCTCCTTCTGGGGGCTTGTGCCAAAGCGGTCAACGAGGCGAGCAGCATTAGAAAGGATACTGACTGTTTCGTCTATACCACCGATCTGGCCACGCATGTTATTGAGGAAAGTCTGGTCTTGCTCGGAAAGCCCGCCGCCCTTGCGCAAGTTTTGAGCGGTCATGGCATTACTAAGGCGGTCGCCAGTCATCTGTACACCAGTGCGCGCTATATCCTGATTGGTCTTTTCAATCCCGACCTCGGCTACGCGGCGCTGGATTGGCTTCATGGGATCAGCCCCGCCCAACTGCATCATGCCGCTCTGCGCAGGGCCGACAAGCGACCACGGCTGCCCCGGTGCCGCGCGCTGGTAAGTATGCCCCTGATAAACCTTCTGCTCTGCCATTATCGCAATCCTGTTGTCCCGCGCTTGCCATGATATGGTGCGTTAAGCCCGCGCCCTTGGACGTGGACATGATCGCCCTCCGGCACAATCTTAACACCACGCCCGAAATACGCCCTTAATTGCTCCGGCGTGACACCCACATAATCAGCGGCATCCCCGGTAAGGTGCATACTGTTCGGCAGCCCGCCAACCAACCTATTACCCTCTGGTGTTCGTCTGCCGCTTGTGAGATTCCCCGGGGCGAACAAGGGATTAGCGAAAGCCGCCAGACGGACCAGCCGTCTGACCTCCTTCTCCAAAATCAAAGTCAGGGGGGAGTGTCGAGGGCGGCTGTCCCTGACCTGTAGATGCTGGATCACCTCCTCCCGGCTGATACCCACCCACCATCACGAGCCTGCCGTCTGGCAGAGTGGTGAAGCGCGGCGGATTGATCTCGTTAGCGACATATTGCTTGAACTCTTCAGGCGACAATCGCCCTTTCCAGAACTCGTAGTCGTTCGCGGTGTCGTTGTTGGCAGGCGCAGGGTTGTCCCGTTCCCAAATCTGCTTTTGCCGCCATAACTCAAGATCGTCTGCGCGCTTGCGGTTATAGTCATCTAGTTCTTGCTGGCGTTGATATTCGCGCTGCTTAGCGGGGATATAGATAGGCTGGCCACCTGTCTGGCTGATGATGGAATCAAACAACCCTCCCAAAATGTCGCGCCCAGCACCACCCTTCCCAAAAAAAGATTTACGAGGAGGTGATGCCAGATGTTCGCCGCCACCTAGAGATATATCAGAGACGCCATCGGGCAATAAAGGAACTCCTCCCGCATCACCAATCCGGAGAGGTGCGGTGTTCATAGACGTATCTTCGCTGTAGCCCGGCGTCCCGATCACACCTTTCTTCCGCCATGAACCCATCATAGCCATCACAAGGCTCCGTAATTGACGGTGGAATAACCATCCTGAATAGGCCCAAGCGCCCAAGGACGAAGCTCTGCCACCTCGTCGGCCATTACGCCGATCTGAGGCTTATTCTCCCACTTGTATCGGTAGGAATAAATACCAAGGCCGTCTGACATCTCACCAATTTTACGAATTTCAGTTTTCGCGCGTCTATCCGATTTCGTTATAAGGGCTGATCCTATAGTCGCCCCGGCGTTTAGTAGGGCGGAGCCTATGTTCCCTCTGGTTTTAGTAGTCTGACTATTACCCCAAAGACTCCCCAGCCCCTGTGAAAGCATTTGTGCGCCAATATAAGGAGTAGATGCCGCGCCCTCGGCCAGCGCCGCCAGCGCTGCTGATGTCTGATTGTCTAGTCCGCCCATCGCAATCGCCTGCTGGACAGCCTGAGCCTTACGGTCCTGTCCAGCGTTCCAGTCATTATACCGCAACCCCGTATCATTCGCAGAAAGCTGCTTCGCCACCTCACCGATCTGGCGGCTTGAGCGCGTCTGACCGGAGCGCGAGAAAATCGCGTTGATCCGGTCCATGATATTGTCGTTCGATGTGTTGATGATATTGTCGAGATGCGGGTTGGAAGCGGGGTCTGAGTTGATCGTGTCAGCCGTGAAGCGCCGGGCAGCTCCAAGAGCCGGGTTATTCGTCACGCCGTCGGAAAAGCGGCGATACTGACCCATGAGGTCGTCGCCTATCTCGGCAACATTACCCTTGTTGGCATCATAAACCGATTGCAATGCATTGGAACCCGCCTGCATATAGGGCATGGCCTGCTTTGACGGCCCCGTCGTGGTTTTGCTTGAAGAAAGCCCCATTACAGCGCCTTCCTGATCGTCGTTTGATAAAGCTGGTAGTCTTTTAACACTCTACCCCATCCTTCGCGGCTCTGGATTGAGGCGGACTTGCAACCGCACATCAACGCCCATTTCTCAGCGATAGGGATGAGGTCCGAGGCTATTTCCCGGAGCTTCCCAACTGCAAGCTCACCCTGAAGCTCTTTCAAACCGGTAGGGTATTGCTTGACCGTGCATAGAATAGCGGATTCATCGCCGGTAAACAAGATAAAACGTCCAGTGGCTACCTCGCCATCTAACCACGCCGATGTGTAAAGCGCGGGGTCGAGAACAGCGTGAAAGGCCGCGCGGAATTTTTGGTAATCCGCCCACGAAGACGGCATTAATAGAGGTTCTGCCATGCGGTGCCATCCCAAACCCGAGGCTTCACCAGTGTTGTGTCAAAATAAAATCGTCCCACTGCTGGATTAGCTGGGGCTGTGTCGAGAACCTCCATCACGTTGCGGGCCGTCAGGAGTGAATTGAGCGCAGATGCGGCCTTCCGCACCCATTCCGACATGTTGGTGGCTGTAGGCGGGACGAACAGGCTCATCTACCGCCCTCAATCGTGTATTCGAGGTCTATACCGTGTGCATAAGTCCATACCGCGCCAGCTGGGATCGACGCGCTAATGCCTATATGCCGACCATTCGCGCGCAACGGCACGCGCCCGTTATTTCTAATGGAGCCAGAAACCCGCACAACCTCAGCATCGCCTGCGCGCGCGCGCTGATCTATCGTCACAGTTCCCTCAACCGCATCGCCAACCAGTCGCGCGCCGCGAATACGGACGCGCTTGCCCGGTTCAACCTCTATCGGCGGGATTGCGATTGTCGCTGCCGTATTGCTCCCGGTCAGTGTCCCTACGACATCGCTATTGTTAACCGCGAACAGGAGTGGCGCGCCGCCCGCGAACATGGTGGAGTCGAGCGAGACGGGAATAGAATCAATGCCACCAGGATAAAGCGTGTCAAGGTCTTCCAGTGAAAAGGACAAAGTGAAGCCTTGGAATACCGATTTTACAGCTATCCGCGCAGGCGGCGACCATTTGCGCAGGGTCCAATTATAGCGCAGGACATAGCCCGGATTTCCCGGCATGGCCCAAACTACTTCGGTAGAGCGCGGGTCAACCGCCGCCCTTATATTGTCTATGATCTCCGTGCGCGCGAATTCAGAGAAGAACGCACGATCAACCGCTTCACTACCGATAGGGATAACCTCGTTCCGGTCGCACATCTTGAATCCCTGATCGGACAAGAAGAACACATATTGCCCAGCCTGAGCCACAGACCCCTTCGCCATGCACCCAACATCCCGGCTAATCTCGTCAAACTGCCAGACGGTAATATCCCCAGTGTAGATTGCCCGCCTCACAGACCTTTGTTGTAGGATGATGCCGGTTTCGCCACCGGCTAGGCCCATAATTTCACCACCAGAGGGGAACGGCACATAAAGCGACTGGTTTGTCCCCGCCGTCCAGCCATTGCAATCATCATAGCCCGAAATGGAAACCGCAGACCTATCCGCAGGATCGCCAGCCAAAAACACCTGATTGCGGATTGTCGCAACCATTGAAGATTTTGGAGGCGAACCGGGTAATGTGATAGCGGTTCCTGCGGCCATGTCATAACGCACAGGATCGTCGCCATTGACGCCAATAATGTAATTGTTGAACTGGTCAAACCGCCAGTTGGTGGCTGTGAGGGAACCTAGCACACTCGTCCACGCGCTACTCACATAATGATAAATGTTCGTCGCTGTCCCCGCCAGAAGCGCCGTCCCACCGTCATTGCCGACATACGCTGCGCCACCAAGGATACCCGCTAAAGCAGAAGTGACCGGCGAAAAGCTGCCAAGCGGTCTATAGCCTGTAGCAGCAGCGATGACGCTCGAACTGTTGTCCGCAGTCAGCGGTTGATCCGGGGCGTAATCAGGAAAGGGGATTCTCTTCAGCACCGCGCACCGCGCACCTGATTTGCCAGCCGGGGAGATAAAGGCCCACCACCGTAGCGATCAAGCCGTCCCATACGGATAAGGCTTGCTAGAGCCATCTCAATCCTTTCAGAGAGAAAGCTGATAGCCTCCTCATCGCGGATATAGATCGCGGCCTCAAGCAGGGTGCCGAATAGATACACGTCAGGATGCTCATCAAGCACCCAATTGCTTGCCACAGTGTCGGACAAAGGCTCTACCCGCGTCGAATAGGTGGCGCTGAAGATTGTGCCTCCCGAAGGTGGGGGAGCGAAGAAAATTGTCCGCCCCTCGATATAATAAGCCTTTGGTATGCCACTATCGCCATTATAGGCGGATGCGATAGCCTGCCCAGCCATCTCCACCAATGGGCGGTCCGGTGACCCCTCAATATGAATACGACGCAGCTTGCGGAACGCGGGGGGCAGTGAATAGGATTCTGCTGTTACAGTCCAATCCTCGCGTGTGTCCTGCATCACAGAGCGCAGTTCACGGTTAAGGCGGGCCTCAAGTAACGCTGTAAAATCAGGTATAGTCGCCGTCAGGTCGTCACGGTCAAGCCATAGTGCCACCTTGTCCTTTAGATCGGAATAGGTGCCGATAGTCCCGGCGATAATGACGGAAAGTGCGACCATTACGTTGCCTGAATACCGGAAACCTTAAACCCTGTGGCGGCGTCCATCCACCTGTTACCGTTTGCGGGGATATAGGCGCTTGTGCCAGTAGCGCCCGCTACTGCGGTTGGGTTACTGCTGGAATAGTCAAATGCAGCGTTCTCGGTAGCGTCGAGACACACAAATACTGCATTGGCAGGCGTCGTTCCGCTCTGCGTGTGCGTTCCAGAAAGGGTTAGGCTCTCTGTGGAAATAACCGCGCCCGGCACATTGGGATTAGTGCGCGATGCGGTCCAATAACTAATCTTCAATGCCATAACGGCCTCCTAAACGCGAAGCTCTGATGTGCGGATTGCGCGCCAGTCAGAGCAATTCAATTTCTGTTGCAATTTCTTCTGAACGTCCGGGTCCTTATCGGCGTCATAAAGCCACCATCCCTCCTCACGGAACCACTTGAGGATCGTCGCAGCAGGGATGGAAGCAATCGGGTTGGCGACCTCGGATGTTATTTTCTTACCGTTCTCGTTCGCCATGCGCTTGTTGCGATCAATTACAGGCTCCACGTCCTGACCCTCGCTGACAGTGATCTCGCCGGTCATCTCATCGATATAATATCGACGGGTAATACCCCACTCGTTCGTTTCAGCGTGAGCCAGGCGCATGATTATTCGACCGTAACATCCAGATCAGACTTCTTGACCTGCCCGCGATCAATGAGAAACTTTGCCATTCCCGCGTCGATCTCGGCAACGTCGCCAGCCTTGATTGTCTTGGTGCCTTCCTTTTCCGGCCCCTTGAGAACGCGACCGTCACCCAAATGCACATCCGGGTTAACGATGCACTCAACCTTTACATCTGCCATGTTATATCTCCAAAAAAGGCGGGGAAGGTGCTAACCCTCCCCGAATGTCATTAGGTCAAATCAGCAACAACGAAGTGCGCGGCCTCGTTGTCCACCTGCAAAGTATATTCGCAAACGATCTGGTATTTGCTGTTGTCACCAGTGACAGACAGCGGAACCGACTTGGTTGATCGCAGATCAGCCTTACGCACATAGCTGGGATCAATGCCAAGCACCGTGCGCGAGCGCATACCATAGGGATGCGGGATAGCAGTCAGCCGTCCGAAGTCGCCCAGATACACGTCAGCAGCGCCCACAATCGCCAACTTCCCGGTCGAGGGAGAATTGTCGATGCGGTTGGTTGCAATACCGGTGAAGCTGGAGAACACCTGCTTCTGCGTGCCGCCCATGTAAAGCTGGGTAGGCCGCCCGCCGTTGTTGAATGCGGAAAGCTGAGCAGCTTTGAGCAGCGTCTCGGTGAAAGCGCGCTGCGTGCCATCGGTAGGAGCGGAGACAGTGCCAGCTGAGAAGCCACCCCCAGAACCACCGGCCCCGCGAGACGCGTTTGACGTGATCCAGCTTTCCATACCCGCCGAAACGCGGGCCGTGCTGGAGTTGCCTGTTACCGAAGCCTTGTTGGATAGCATCTGCTTTTCAATGTCGCGCTTCAGTTCCTTGGTCTTCAGCATGACCTGAAGCGCCATTTCCGATGCACGACCTGCGGTGTTTACCGCGTCATTCGTGCCGGAGATGACGGCAGTCTTGTCCGCGATCTGGGTGCGATTGCCGACGCGGGTCGTGGTGTTTGCCGCGTCCAGGTTGGCATCATCACCTTCAAGGTTGGCGTTGGTGTCAACTGCCGACGCAAGCGTCTGAGTCTGCCACTCATGGAAGGTAGCGGTTGCCTTGCCGGTGCCAATATTGTTCCAGAACGGCGTTTCCTCCGGCGAGATGTTGTAGATCACATCGGAGAGGTCTTCACGAATACCAATGTTGGCATAGGTAATATGGGTGTTAGTAGGGAGTGCCATCAGCGTTTCCTTTCAAGGAGCAGCGCGGCTGCGGATTCAGGCGAGCGCGTCTGCTCAAATGTGTTGAGCTTGGTTCGAAAGTCGTTCGCTGAATTTACTGGCCCTCTCCCTGTAGTCGCGCCGGGGCGGGACATCGTGGGGAGTTTCTTGGCAGAGCGCACTGTCTCCATTCGCTTGGCAACAATCCGGTCGTATTTCGCGGCTTTTTCGCGCCACTCATTCGCCTTCTTCATCGCCATGATATCGACTGCGCCAGCCTGAGCCAGTTCATCAGCGCGATACCCAAGCTCCTGTCCGATGGATTCCAGCGATTGCCGGAGTTTCGGCCCTGCTTCGGGATCGAAAAATTCTGGTAGTTCCACACGAAGGCGCTCAGCTTCCGCTTGAGCCAGCACCGATTGATTGGCGCTGCGTGCTTCATCGGCCTGCCGCTGTAGCTGAGCCACCTGCTGCTGCAACTCTTGTTGCTGTGAGATGGCGGCCCGGTATGCGGCGTCCTGACGTTGATAGATTATTACATCACTTGGGTCTTCGCTGTAAAGCAAATTTATATCGGGCGGTTCTGGCAGAAACTGCTGCGCGTAAGCCTGCAACTGGAGCGCGTGCGTTTCAGCCTGCTTGGCAACTGCCTCCATAGCCTGCTGCTCGATCTCGCGCTTGGCTTCCGCCGTCTTGCGTCCCGTTTCTGCGATAAATGCGTGTTGATCCTTTTCGCGCTTGGCGATGATCTCGCGGGCGCGCTCTGGAAGCTCAGACCATACCTCAGCATCTTCCTTGGCCCATCCTGTAGGAGGCGGCGGCACTTCGGCCTTTTCTTCTGCCTCTACCTCAGACTCCAGGTCTTCATCTTCAGGTGCCGCTATCTCCTCAGCCTGCGGCTCATCGTCCATAATCTCTGAGAGTATAGCGTCCTCATCGGACTGTTGCGGAGCTGCTTCTTGCGCTTCCTGCTGCTCAACAGGGGATTGCTCTTCAGGTTGCGCCAAAAAGTCGTTTGCCGTTATCGTAGTTCCGTCGCTCATGCTCTCATTCCCATGCGTTTCAGAAGGTTGCGTTTCCGCTCAGGGATGAGCGCGATCTGCTCTGCCCTTGCGGCGATTCTATGAGCCTCTTTGCCTTCGGAAATTGCGACCCGAAGATGCTGCTCCACCATGTTGATGACGTTCTGCGCCACTGCCAGCTTTGTTATCTTGTTAGTGGCCCACGGTTCATTGACCGCGATCTGGGTCATGGCCCCCAGATAGTCAGCCCGCGCTGCTTCACAGGCCGGGCCAACAAATTCCTCCAGTGCGGATTGGGCGCGGCGCTGACGCTCTATGGCTACGCGGTCATTCATCCAACGCGCCCCCCGGCCTATTATCTGACATCTCGTCATCAGCCTCGCCCTGAGTGTCCGCAACCTCACGCTCATTAGCGATACGGATCAGAGAGAGTTGATATTCCATCTCGATTTTCTTCATCGCGATTTGCGCTTCGACCTCTGCCTTGTCGCGGGCAAGATCAGCCTCAAGCGCAGACTTCTCGCGCGCTGCCGCAAGGTCATATTCGAGCTTCTGACGCGCGAGGTCTAAATCGGATTGCTGCTTCTGCATCACCATCATGTTCTTGGATTCCGCATCAGCCTGTTGCATTTTCAACTTCTCAGCCTGCATCATCGCATCGGCCTGTGCCTTGGCCATCTCAGGGTCTGGCTTTTCTTCAGGCGGACCAAGCGATTCGGGATCAATCAACAGGTCGCGGGCGCTGCCGAGTGACATATCAGCCACAAGACCCTTCAGGTTGTTGTAAAGCGTGTTGTCATCAAAGACTCTTGAGCCGCCATGTGCCGCAGCCTGCGCAATCTCCAGAAGCTGCATCCGATAGCCAATGCGCTGGTCCTTCCGACCCGTGCCAAGGCCGACACGCACGACAACCTGCATGTCATCCGGCCATGCCTGCGGGTCAACCTTAACCACCTCGCCATCAACCACCATGTCGAACGGCTCGCCATATTTGCGCATCAGGCGGTATTTCTTGAGCATCAGCCGCGCGAAGGACTCCGCGAAGTTGCGCGCGATATATTCCTCGATCTGCTGACCCGCAGCCTGCATCATGGCAGTGCCGGTAGCGGTCTTGTTCAGCGCGTCCGCATCAAGCCCCTGATTGAGCCGGGTAATACCCGTGCGGCTTTCCTTGTCGCCACGTAGAAGCTCCATCAGGTTGATACCGGAGCTTACGTCTGCAGTTCCTGTTACTACCTGCGGCTGCACAGCGCCCTTCCAACGCTTAATTGCTCCGGGGCGGACGGTCAGGAGGTCGTCAATCGTATTGTCGCCAATCGCGTCCTCATGAACGAACGTCGAAGGATTGTTGGCGAAATAGAAGCCATCAAGCACCTGTCGCATCGTCACGGATGAGATAAGCTGAATGTCCATCACCTTGTCGGCAAGGCTTTGCCCGATAATAGCCCCAGACATCGGGAACGGGCACCAAGAGACACCGGGCTGCTCGTCAATGACCTCAATCGCCAGTTCGCCCGTATCAGAGCGGGTGAGTATCTTGTTGCCAACGCGATGGGTAAGCAGAAGCTCTGCTATACCATCCCCGTTAAGGTCATAGCGCGAATATTCCTCATGGCGCACAACCTTGCGGTTCGCGCCTTTGCGATCAATCGGCGCCATGCTCTTGTTGATGTTGCGAGACTGCGCCAGAACCGTATTCTCCGGGCGCGTCATCGTCCAATCACCCAGATCGTCCGTTACAAACCCCTCAGAAGCCAGTTTCGATAGAGTCACCTCCTCATGGAAGCCGCTGTAGACGCAATCCTCGTCAAGATCGGTGGCGTCCTGCGCGAATGAAAACTGCTCATTGGGAACGACATAATCGAGGAACTTGGGTGGTTGGGGCTGAAGGACCGTGATCTTGAACGCCGAACCCATCTCATCGGCAGGCTCCGCTTCAATGATGTCCAGCCCTGCTTCCTGCGCGGCGGTAAGCTCATCTACTGAGACAACCTCCTGGACGCGCTTCGGTGGCTGTTTGACAACGCAGCACTTGGCGACAGACGCTTTTTCGAGAAGGCCAGACTTGGCCCAGTCATGGATGAACTGATATCCGCGCTGACCTTGGAAAAATGTCCTGCTGACGGCGAGCGTAGCCTGCTCCGCTACAGCCTTATCGGAGCATTCAAACTCTACAACCTTATCGCTCGATACCATCGTGCGGACAAGCGAAACGGTCATCTGATCGACAACCTCAGCCACATCGCGCGTAACAACCTGCGACCGGCCTTCTTCTTCATCACCGTAAGGGAGTCCATTGTAGAAGTCGATCGCAGCCGAACGATCATCAGCCAGCGCCGCATCGTAACTTCTGCGCTCCTCCTCCTGAAGGAATGCGATAAATTCGTCGATGTCGTTCATCGAATACCCTTGCTGGAATAGGTGATTTTACGGGAGGCAACTGGCGGCTTGTAAGCCACGCACATCAAACCAAAGGCGTCAGCGCCGTGAGAGGCCCAATCATGCTCAGGCCCCAAGCCGATGTTTCGACTTTCGTCTCTGCGCTCATGATACCAGCCAAGAGCGGCAAGCCCTCCCTCGGTCGTCGCTTCATTAAACCAGATAGCCGGGAATAGTCGGCGGGCAGCTTCAATACGTGCAGCAGCGGCGCCGGCGCCTTGATTAGGCACAACCGTGACAGGGAATAACGCCTCTCTCAGCGCGCTTTCGTAACTGACCTGATGAACCTTGTCGTGCGTGGCTCCATCATGCGGGAGAACGATCTCACAGCCATCATAGCCATTGGTCCGAAGCCATGCGACGTGAGCGGCAAGAGGCTGTCCCTGCGCCTCGTAATAATCGACCACACGGATTTGTTGGCCGACAAACTGTACAACCCAGATTGCGCAAGCATCAGCCTTAGCTCCCGTCCCGCCGATGTCCCAGAACGTGCGCAAGCGCATGAGAGGGTCTGCGGCAACAACGCCAATCCTGCCCTCCGCTCTCGCCTTGGCAAGATGCTGGGCAAAATATGCCCCCTCTGCGACAGTGACATAATCCCCATTCCAGATATGTTCGTACTGATCCGGGTTATCACGTAGGCAGTCTAGGCGCTCCTGCTCAAGTTCATCTGGGAACCAGGGGTTATCGCCCCAGTTTGCCTTGATGACTGCGCTGTTTGTCGGCGCATCGCCATTGCGGAACATCGCGTCAACAGGATCATCCTTGCGGCGTGGGTTCCATGAGAACCACAATTCAGAACCCGGCGCACGGATTGTTGGGCGAAGTAATTGCAGCGAACGCGCGGAAAGCGTCTGTGCCTCCTCAACCCACGCCCGGTTGAACCCCTCAAGCGACTTGATGGATTCAGCAGTATGATCCTGCATACCCTGAAAGATGATCGTTCCGCCGCCCGGTGTATCAATGCGGTCAGTGAGGACGCGGAAGCCGTCCGCCTCTTTTAGCCCGAATTTCTCTATCGTCGCCTCAAGCAGGCGCTTAGCGGATTCCTTGAGGCTCTTTTGCACTTCACGGATACAGACCGATCTCATGCCGGGATTAGCAAGATGATCCTCAATCATCATGGAGGCAAAGAACCATGACTTGCCAGAGCCACGTCCACCCCATGCCGCCTTGTAGCGCGCGGGGGAAAGTAGCGGCTCAAACACCGGCGCTGTTTCGATCTCGACCGCTAGTGTTGTCACTTGTCACCGCCAACGATGCGGCGGGTTATTTCGATCTTGATCTTGTCGCCGTCTGCGCCTGTCACCTGAAGCGGGATGACTTTACCGAGCAAAGGGAGAAACGATTGCGGGTTCGCTGTCGCCTGTAATTGTAGATAACCAACAAGACCTTGTTCACCCCCTGCCTTTGCAGCGGCCTCAAGAAGCGCGTCTTTTAGTAATGTGGTATTTTTGTTTGGGACACCTTTAGGCCGACCGCCGCCTTTCCGAAGATTGGCAAGGCTCTCCGGTTTCGGAACTCGTCCGGTATTTTTCTGATCTGCGGTGGGCGTCTGTCCGCTCATGGACGGACCAATTACAGGCTAAAATCAGCCCGCGTAATGTTGCATTAAATCAGCGCGCCCATTTTTTTTAAGTCGCGCATTATACGGCTCGCCTCGCGGTAGCTGTATAAGCCACAGCGGCGGGCCAAGGCTGATCGCGTGACACTCTCACCCTGCGCAACAGCGTCGGCTATTTCGGACAGCACCTGCTGTCTGCGATGCGTCATTGTGTTTGCTGGTCGCCCCCGTGTCATTATTCCCCACCTCCGTTAGCTTTGTCTGCCTCAGTCTTTTTACGCGCCGCGATGGCTTCGAACGCGCCGTTCATGAAATCCATCTGCGCATTAAGGACAACGATAGACGGCGGATCGAAGATGCTCCCACGCCCTCGCAATACGCTGATGATGTCAAATGGCAGGATAACCAGAAACGCCAGCGCGATAGGTGCCGCAAGCATCAGGAATACAAGATCAAAGCTCATCCCCACCTCCATGCTCATCGCGTTCGATGGCGTCTATCACGCGGTAAAATCCAATCCTGCTTCTTGCCAAATCAAGCTCGAAGCGCACGGCGCCCTCAACCTGGCCGCGCGACACGTTGAACCAGCGCGCCACTCTGTCAAAGTTGCCGTCTTCCGCTTTCCATTGCCGAAACAAGGCATCGGTCGGGATGCCCGCACTGTCCACCAGCGGCTTGCCGAAAGCCCGCGCCGGATCGAGAACAATATCGGGATGATCGCCGGGGCGAGGCTTCCAGCGCGACGCCAAATGCGTCGCCGGATCAAAGACGACACCCTTGGCAATCGACGCTTCGATTGCATCCCAGATCAGATATTGACCTGTCACCAGCTCCCAAGTTGGCCGGTCGCCCACCGCTTCGGAAGCCTGAGCAATCACGCGGCGACGGTCAGTTAGATATTTCACATCGGATAGGGCAAAGGGATGCTGAACGCTCCATTCCTTGCGCGCCATTTCGGCGGCGTTGCGAAGCGTCTGCATCGAGACGCCTTGGCCACGAAAATACTCAATGAACCGCAGTTCCATCAGGTCCAGAAAGCTGACCGTGGGGGACTTCTTGAAGTCGCGATCCACAATCGGCCCGGACTTGCTACTTGGCCAGCCGTTGATCCAGCCGCGCAGCTTGGCCGCATGGGACACGCCCAGCAATCGGGTTGCGTCCCCGATGCTGTAGAAACCCGCAAGCAGCGGATCGCGGTCAATGGCCTCCATTACGCCCATAGTCATACCCTAACGGTTGAACTGCCCATTGGCATCCGAAATGAGTGTCGCGACGACAGCTAGACCTGATCTAGGGTCCACCTTACCGGTAAAACCGAAAGGCGCATCATCTTTAGCACACAGCCTCAGCCAAGCCACAATCCTTGCGCGCTCCTGCTCTGTCTCGGTCATCTCATCCCCCCATGCTGTCCGGTGTCATGGAAACAATTTGACCGCCTGTTCCGGTATCCAAATCCGATGCTAGGCAAACGGCTTCCAGCGGCCCCTTGCCAAGCTTCATGGCAGCCAGCGCATATGCACCACCACTGCCAGCCACAGCAGGCGTCGGAACGATAGCTATGCGTCCCTTGCCTTCCATCGACCGGCACACTCCATCAGCGCCAAGAATGAGCGCCTCGAAGTTATCGCCTAGGTCGATGCTGGTGCATTTGCCGTTGAGAAAATCAACAGCCTCGTTCTGGACCCAGATCGTTCCGGTGAAGCCTGCGACCCTCCCGTCATCAAGGCGCACCACTTTCGGGAAGTCGTCGCAATGGATCATGCCGTCACCTGTCACGAGGCCATCGCCCGCGATATGCTTTCCGTCACATGCTATCGTCGTCATATCCCTATCCTTTCACGCTGGCCAATTTCTTTGAGGTAATCCTCGCCGAGAGTGGCCCAATCAAACGTGTCGCGGAAACTGCCACACACATGATCCCGCGCGGTGTATGGGTAGTCTGGCGGCGGCGTGTAGCTGCTCCAGCTAATCCCCATGCTTTTGAGGACGTCTGCACCAGAAACGATAGGAGCCAATGTGCATTGACCACTATCGCCCATCTCGCTAGCCCAATGATCGCACCCCGCGCAGCAAGGACCATTCTTCCAAAAAAATGTGTCGCACCTCTGCTGATACCGGCGCTCAAATTCAGCGTGCCTCCTCTCCTTCATTGCCTCGATTGAAATGAGACGGCGGCGCTCAACTTCGTCGGGATGGAGATTAGTGAATTTTGTCATATCCCTAGCCCTTCACGCTGGCCTGACATGTGTGATGTCGTAGTCATCGTCCATGTTCTTGCGGTGGTGTCCCCATTGCATTTCTGCGGCTTTGTATGGCTGCTTGGTTTCGTATCCGTCGCGGAACCGGCAGTAGTAAAGCTGCTTGGTCTTTTGTGGACTGCGGCCCTTTGTTTCGATCCAGTCCATGCCATGCGGCGTCCGCCCAATCCGTGCCGATGTGGTCTGGTATTTCCACCCGCACATCGATCGGGTTAAGCCGTGTCGCGAGGCGATGGGCGAGATCATATGCCGCAGCCTGCCCGCCAAACTTCGTGTCATTATCTCCAAATATCCGAAGGCCAACACATTCCGGCGGCGGGGTGAACCCCCTCATATTGTCTGCGCTGATGAGCGCCCAACAAGGGACATTGAACCGGCGGCTCGCCCGGATAGCCGTCTCGATACCCTCAGCTATCCCCATAATGCGCGCAGGCTCGGAAAGGGCGATGTAGCTCCCCTTGGGCAAGTCTCCCGGCATCATGCGGCGTGGGCTGGCAATGCGGGCCTTCTCGCCATCCTGCAAATAGGTTCGATGCAATGTGATAGGCTCGCCTTGGGGATTTCGCACAACCGCAATCATCGCGGCGAGGTAGGGAACACTCTCCCCCGTAACCTTCAGGAGCGGCACGAACCGCAACGCCTTGCTGAAAGGGGGTTCGATGCCCCTAGACACCAAATAGCGCCCCGCCTCGTTCTCAAGCGATACAGACTCGCTCTGGCCCCAGATCGATTTGAGCGCCCGCAACCGTGCATCGGCATCAATCTCGCGTTTCTGGACAACTGGAGCTGTATCGATCAGCGGTTCAACCATCGCCGCAACCCGCTTGAAGTCCAGCTTGTGAAACTTCTTGAGCAACTCGACACCGTCGCCAGCACCGCACCGATTGCAGTAGTAGGTTCCTCGCCCATCCTTGTCGTCGAAACGGAAGCGATCACGCCCACCGCAAAATGGGCAAGGGGTTTGGCGTCCGGTCAGGAACGAAGTTGCAATACCCAACTGGGGTAAAATCGAAGGCCAGCGGTTGCGGCATTTTTCGGATAGGGTAGTCATGCCGCCTTCGCCTTTCCTTTGACGTATCGGATGTGGCGCGAGCGCACATAGCTCTCGACCTGAAACGACTGCACCGGGTTTTCCGAAAGCCCCCTAGGCCATACCCCGAAACGCTCCCGATACTGGTTTGCAACCCATCCCGGCTTATACCCTCGCTCCCGCTGGATATGCAGGAGGCCGGAGTACCAGTCCTGTTTGTCGCGCATGGTGACAAGCCGCTTCTTGCCGCCGATCTGGATAAGCTCGCCTTCCTCCTCCTCAAGATCGGAAGTCACTTCCGGCACAAACTTGCACACCGGACATTCCCGCGTCTTGGGTGGCTTCAGGAAATTACAGGACGGGCATTCCTTGGGCAGAGGGTCTTTCTGCTCCGGGTCTTTGCGCTCCCCCTTGCGTTTGCGGCACAGCGGCTCATCCCCGATGTCTGTTGGCAAGCCAAGGCGCAGCATGTTGTCGCTGTGATCCAGCACCAGCCCATCAGGATAACCGCTATTCGCACGGATAACCCGCCCTGCGATCTGGACATGCAGCATCTTGGATTTTGTCGGGCGAGCGATGATGATGCACCCGATTTTCCAGTCAATCCCTTTGGTGAGGGTGGCGATGTTGCAAACGATTTTCGTCTGCCCGCTTTCCAGCCTTTGCTGAATCTTGCGGCGCTCGTAACTGTCCGTCGCCATGTCGATATATTCAGCCGGTATCCCCGCATCCAGGAACCGCTGCTGCACCTTTTTGGCGTGGGCGCGGTCTACGCAGTAGCACAATGTCGGGCGGTTCTCGCCCAGCTTGGCCCATGTCGAAACGATGTCGGCAATCAGCCCGCTATCTCCCATACGGTCGCCTAGCTGTGCGCCGTTGTAATCCCCCCCGGTTGTGGCAACACCCGTCAAATCAGGATGACTCGGCGCGTAAACCCGGAAGTCCAGCAATCGCCCTTGCTCGATCAGGTCGCGCATCGAGATAGGCGCAATCAGGTCATCGTAAACCAACCCCAACCCCTTAGCCCACGGCGTTGCGGACAGGCCGATGACGGGGCGCGAAGCCCAATCTCCGTTTGTGATTTGCTGCTCAAGCCATTGGTTGCGGACATGGGCTTCATCAATGATCGCTAGGTCGGCATTCGGCATTCCGCGCCGCTGCAAGGTTTGGACGGAAGCGACCTGTATCGGGCGGCTCCAATCCGTCATGGGATGGTCAGCCTGAATAACCCCGATCTCACGCAGGCCAAGTTCGTAAAACGCTTCGACGGTCTGGTCGATCAGCGAAATGGCGTCCACGATGAACAGCGCCCGTTTGCCACGTTCACGCATCCGCTCAATAATCGCCCCGGCAGTGCGGGTCTTACCCCCACCTGTCGGCACCTTGAGCATGGGTCGCTTTTTCCCTGCCGAGAGTGAGTGACGGAGAAGCTCAACGGATTTGGCCTGATGGCCCCAGAGGTCTATGCTCATGCCCGGCCTCCATGGATCACGTCGAAGGGGTTTCTTTCGTCGCTACCCCCGTCTCCTATCCCTACAGAAGTTCCTCTCTCGGCTAGGACACCTTCACCACCACCCGCGCGGGGTTGCACGTGCGTTGCAACGACCGTTGAACGCACGTTGCCCTTTCGAGCCGCCGCAGAGGCGATGCCCGCCTGTCTTTTTTGCTCGATATTCGCCTTCGCCTTGGCGACCTCATCAATGGTCCACTGGTGATGGATTAAGCCACCAGAGATAGCGCAATCAGCCAAGAGTGTCGGGCGGATTTGCTTCCATTGGCGAGGCGTAACGCGAGTGGCCTTTGCTAGCGCTCGGTCATCATCTTGGATAACGCCACCCCGCTCCCACAAAAGCAACATGAGATAATCATGCGCGCTATGTTCTATATGAGACATTGTGCTTACATGAGCGCGACGGTCTTTAATGTAGACTGGCATCCATATGTCCGCAGACTTTCCTTTACTCATGCGCTCGCCAACCCATAAACATGGATCAGTGCAAACGTCTCCACCGTGCCTATTATTTCGTTCTCATGCAGGATGAGAATAAGCTCTTTCTGTTCTGATTTTGGGCTGGCGTTCGCAACGACTTGCAGCAAAATGCGCTTGAAGCACTCCCTTATAGGTTGCGCGCCGGATAAATTGTCTCTATAATCGTTCATAGTTGGTTGCCCCGTGTTGGCGATTGACTTGGGCGGGTCGAGAACGTCACATTCTCCCCGCCCTCCCACCTTATCATAAAATCTTTTCTTCGCAAGTGGGACTCTTTAGAAGATTATGCACACTGGTATGATCCCTGCTAAGAGTTCTCCCGATATGGGGGAGACTCCTCCCCTCACCCCTGAGACGCTTGGCGATGGTTCTTCGCGCATCCACCAGCGGCTTAACGCGGGAAGGCGACCGTATCTCGTCCATTGTATAGCCAAGGTCTTTGGCTAGGCTCTCTATGCGTTCACGAGGGGTCATGAGAACACTTCCTGATCCCACCCGCCGCCGCTCTTTTTCGGGAGCGCGCGAATAGCGATAAACTGGAAAGGATAGATGTCAGCAGCGACCTTGATCTTTACTCGCGCGTCATCGGTCCAGAAGCCTTTAATCTCCCGGCATTGGATAGCGCCGCCGCTCATCATCACGATAAAATCTGGCGTGTAAAAAGTATTGTCGGCAAGCCGCAGCTTCACCCCTTCAAACTTGTACCACGCGATCTCACCAGCCATAAGGGATGGCTTAAGCACCGTCGCCTCGTATGACGCTTCGGTCTTGTTCATCGCGCCAGTTTTGAGGCGTCCAAGAGCCTGAATGCTTGGCTTCACCGCACTATTCCCTTAGCCCTGAGAGCCTGAGTGAGCGCACGGATAGACCAGCAGTGGCGGCATAGGCCGCTCTTGTTTGTGTGGTGGATAGGACGGTTGCAGAGGGCGCAGGTTTTCATGCTACTGTCTCCACGAAAAAATCACCTTGGCGCTGGGCCTGCTCTATTCTTTTGCAAGCAATTTCAAAGTAACGCTCTTCCCTTTCAATGCCGATGAACTTGCGGCCCATCTGGACGGCTGCGACGCCAGTTGTTCCGCTGCCCATGAAAGGGTCTAGGATTGTCTGCGCCTCTGGGAAAATGTCGATGCACCACCGCATCAATGCCACTGGTTTTTGCGTCGGGTGCAGCCTGCTTTCGCCATGTTCGCTTGCACGTTGAACGCCTAGCCACATATGCCGGAATGCTTTGATAGCCGTTCCGCGTGAACACCAAGCAACTTCAAATTCTGAAAAGTCGCCCGAACCACCGTGGCATTGCTTATCCCATAGGAGCCAGCGGCCCTTGGGAAGCTTATTGGCGTAGAAGTTAGCGCCCCAACAAATTAGCTTATCGAATTGAAGCAATGGCGTTGGGTCAAAATCACCGTCCCATGCGCTGCAGTCAGCGCCGAGCGTTAAACCTTTGCCCCTATTTCCTGCAGAGCCGCGTTTGTGCGAAATTCCGTAAGGGGGGTCTGTTACTACGCAGAGGCTTTGCGCGCCGCCCACCACTCTTGTTTGTGGTGGCTGGTGTGGCATGGCGAACAAAGCACTTCCAGATTGTCCGGCGTGTTGTTCGTATGCACATTGTCCCGATGGTGAACCACCAGCATCTCCATCGAACCGCACCGATTGCAATGGGTCTTGTCCACCATCGTCCGATAGGCCGTGCTCTGCGTCCCATCCTTGAAACGCCCGTTCGCCTTGCCCGCTCTGCCCCTCGACTTCGGTGGAATCTCTAACCGCGCTAAAGCCTTCTGGAAGCCCGCCAGCGTTACCCCGTATCGCTTCGCCATCTGCTCCTGCGAACAATCCCCCGTCGCGTATAGTTCCACTATTTCCGCCTTGCGGGGAAGCCATAGTTCCATTGCTTTTTGTTGGCGAGCAATGTTGCCTTTTTGCTGATTTATCATGCGTTTGATTAAACACTACCGCATCGCTTTTGTCAACAACCGCGTCCACCTTGCCCAGCGTCGGCAAAATCTCGCGGCAGTCCCCTAACCAAAGTTCGGCATTGCCAATGATGACGGGTTCAACCAAGCAACCCCTCCACATTCTCCCAATACCGCTGCACCCGCTTTGGAGAGAGGTGTGCCAGTCTGCGGCGGCGATAGTCAGCATCGGGCTTGAGGGATGCGGCAAGGGCATCCTTGGCCTTCCTGCGGGCAATGAGGCGAGTCAGAAAGCGCATGATAACCTCACATCAACAGGACGTGACGCCTTCACAGCCGGGAAAGCAGCGGGCGGATTGATAACGCGATAACCCGCGAACCTCGAACCGGCCTCGTCTATGAATACAAGCTCTTGAGGGCCGACTACGGCCTTGATGGGAGGGCGCTTCATCCGCGCCTCCCAATATAAGACCTGACGCGCTCCGTGACCTCATTGAGGCCGCAGGGGTCATTGTCGTTATCCATATAATTGACAACACTGGGACGAATCCGCACAGCGTAGGCAATCCGTGTGCCCCGGCGCTTTTGCCTGCTCAGCGCCCGCTCCACACGCTCCGGCGTTGTGCCGAGATACTGTGCGATCTTGCGTGGGCACTTGAGATACGCCAGCGCGGAAATATCGGCGTCAGTCGCGTAATAGATACCAGCCATCAAATTTCACCACCAGCAATCCGCTGCGCTTTCAGCAAGCCACCATTGGGCTTCTTGCCGTTGTTCGGGATGGACTGGATACGCTGGAGACGTTCCAGCGTTGCATTATGCTTATCCGCCAGATCGGTATGAGCTTGGCGAGCGGTCAGCCAGTTGCCCTGCAACATGAGGTTGCTATGCTCATATGCCTCAGCGAGGGCTTTCCAGTAATCTCGATTCCCTCTCAGTGTGTCCGTCTTCACCACATGAATCAGGACACCAAGCGAGCCGGTCAGTATTACGGCGATACTTATCTCAAGCATATATCCCCCGTTCTGTGTTAAAATGGTGCAGTGCAATGAAACGTAGTTAACGCTGTAGAGCCAATAATATCAGTGCTGTAGTGCGCTGCGGTATGAACCAAAATGGATATATATTCGGGGCCGGTCACTTCCAGACCAGCCCCAGCCAGATCGCGACCCGACCGGCTATTAGAATTTCGGGGGCATATGGGAGCAACGTATCGCTCCTGCGCGCCAGCCAGTGTCAATTCACCAGCCCAGCCCCGCGCGGCGGGATGGAACCCCGCCGCAACCTGAATAAAAGCGCCCGGCTGCATCTAAACATCCGCCCGGGCGACAAGCACCGCCACAAATGCCATGCCAAGAGCAATGATTTGCGCGATGATGCGCGAGCCAATTTGCCATTGAGAGATGTCTGGCAAATGCCAGTAGGCGATGGCATCGAACGACAAGCCAATCAGCCATATGTCGATATAGACAAGAAAGCCTATGGCTATGGACTTTGCCCAGCCCCAGCTCATGCCGCTGCCTCTGATGAGGGGGTGGATTTCAGCGCCCGCTCAAAATCAGCGAATGAAATCGGAACACCTTTTGCGCGTAAATCTTCCACAATCCTGATTTGCCAAGAAGGCGGAACACTTCTGCGCTCACGCCATTTTCTGCGAGCATCATCCTTGGCGCCCACGCGAGCGCCAGATTGATCAATGATTTGCCAATTGATTTCCATTAACATGTAGTAATGATATGGCGGACGGGACGCCATGTCAATGTCTTTTTCAGGACCGCATATTTTGTGTTGACATAACCGGACAAGTTGTCCATTATCCCTTCATAGCAAACGCATGAGGGCGATATGAGCAGCAAACAAATCATCAGCCAGCTTTACACGCTGATAAACCAGCTTGAGAACAACGAAGCGAGCCGGGGCGACGCGCTACAGGATGAGCTTATCGCCCTGCACGATGCGGTGGATAGCTACGATGTGGCATATGACAGCCGTGCAGAGAATTATGAGCCTGAGAGCCGCGCCTATCGTTCTGCCGAGCAGGCTTACAAGGAATCGCGGGAGTGGACAGCATGAGCAAAGTAATAGATCAAGTCGCAATCGCGCAGGAGTTTCTCGGTGATATAAATGCGCCTTTCCTGGCCATTTATCCGCCCAGCGTAGGGCATTGTCCTAATCAATGGGGGGCTGGCTGCTATTGGCCGAATGGCGATATTCTCAAGGATATTAGATGCCAAGGTTCTGGCCCGACGCTTGAAGCTGCTATTGCCAGCATGTGGGATAAGGTCGAAAAAGCCAAGGCCGCCAAGAAGGTTCTGAAAACAGCCGCTGAGTGTAAGGACGCGGTTCTAGACCTTATCCGTGAGCATGACGCGGCACCCGCCGCATTCCGTGACGCGGTTGATGCGCTTCCGGTGAAACCATGATCGAGCTTTTCCACGAACTGGCTGAGTTGTCCGCCGTTCTCGCCCGCATGGGGCAGGTCGTCATTGAGGCTGAAACGCCCGTTGCCGAGCCTGAGCCGGTTGATGAATTTCCAGAGATTGAAGGGGTGATACGGATATGACTGACACGAAGAACAATACAGGGCTTGATAACACAGGCTACCGGAACACAGGCGACCGGAACACAGGCTACTGGAACAC
>ERZ724509.92-NODE-92-length-40592-cov-13.875052_pt1 | contig 40592 bp, 52 predicted proteins | sample MGYA00376042_ERZ724509 | MGnify/ENA primary metagenome ERZ724509 (study PRJEB28724, sample SAMN07190887) | wastewater metagenome | isolation source: effluent of sewage treatment plant in Hong Hong | place: USA: Christiansburg, Virginia | collected 2016-03-01 ...
AGAGCGCGCTGGAGTTGTTTCGCAAACTTGTCTGCGGCCTGCAAACTCGTTCCGGGATTGTTGGTGTCGTAGCTCGAGGAGCGGAACAGCCGCTCCCCGTTCAGCCAGACAGAGTAATCCAGTTCCCCGCGCCCCGTGCCGCGATGCCTCCATGGCAAGCGCGTGATTCTGATTTCAAGGACTGTGAACATCAGTAGTCCTCCTCTTTGTATGATGCGTTTGTTTCTCTGCCCACAATGTCCCAATGGGTCATGTTGATATGGTACTCGGGGCAGGGATAGCATACGCAGAGGGATCTATACACCTCATTCGCCCTACGCTTCTCCTGGATCTTATCCGTTTGAAAGAAGTGGCGATAGATTCCTCTGCGCTCGGTTGCAAATTGCCGTGACACAGAAATGATATACCCAGATTCTAAGTTCATCGTACTCTCCTCAGATGTTCATGTAATACTTGGCAGAGAACGGGGCACCTTGACCGTGAAGAGCATTCCGTACTTTCATAAAGCCTCCGGATGTCAGATGCCCCTTTCGCCTCAGGCGCGGGGATGCTTGGTTCTCCAGCAGCCTTGCTACTGGTGCCACCAGTATAGCATCTGGTTGGGCTCTTTTGCAAGCAGTAGATGGCTCTAAGTGCCGGGTTCTTGGTTACAGGTTGGTTACAGGTTGGTTACAGGTTGGTTACGGGTTGCGTCTGTAAATTGGTTACAGGTTACGGGTGGAGGCATAGAGGTTACAGGTTGGGGCGGGCAACCTGTAACCTCGTAAGTGCTTGTTTTGTATGGGGTATTTCGTACTTGGTTACAGGTTACAGTTTAAGTAATTTTCCATATGGTTTTAAAAAACGACTTTTTATCATTAAAATATGGCCCTAAAACCGTGTTTTTATAAAATGGTTTTTGGAACCTGTAACCTGTAACCTGTAACCGGCGGCATCTGGGGGGCACTTCGCACCGCGTACGACGCACGAGGAGCGCCTCTGGGGGCACTATCTCCCCACGTACCGAGAGCCTCGTACCGAGTGCAGAGGAGATCTGACACGATCAAGGTCATAGGGAGCCACTAGGATCGTGGCCCTGGGAACCGAGTACTAGGTGCTAAGAACTGAGATCTTGGGGCAAAAGAAGACCGGGAACTAGTCCCGGTCTATGAGGTTGATTGCCAGTAGGACGGCTAGAGCCGCTAGAAGATGGTGGCCGTTTCCGGCCACCATGAGGGCGAGGACTACCATTTACTCCGCGGCTACGAAGTAGCCGTTTTTGATGAACGCGGCCACGTAGGAGCGCGGGGTACCCGATCCCAGGACGCCGGCCTTGTGCATCTCGGCCAGAGCCTTTTGCGCCTCTTCGGCGGTGAAGCCGGGAGCCAGCGCTGCGATTGCGGCCAGCGCCTGAGCACGGGTATTGGGGGCGGTCTTGCCATTTGCCCGCCATGCCACGCCGAATCCCGGCGCGGAGCGCTGCAGAGTCGGACCAGCATTCGCGCCTTGCGCGGCCAGCAGATGCGCCTTCTCGTTCAGGCTATAGGTCGGCGCGCCGGTCGTGGGGGCGGCTACTTCTACTTCGGTCTTGGCTACTTTGGTCTTCATGGTACATACTCCGGTCTTTGTGGCGGCTGGAGCGCCTTGTGTTTTCCAGCAAGTACAGTATGGCATAGTGGCACCATGCCCGCAACTCTTTTTGCATTACCATTTTGTAATGTTGAGCGCGCATCGTTTGGCACGGCCATTGCATACCGAGAACCGAGTGCGGAATATGCAATGGCCGTGCCAAGTGGACAGGAATGCAAGAGACATGCCAATCCACAATAGATGCAAGTCTCGTGCCAAGAATGAGACATGCACCAAAAAGGAGCTGAGTACCTCGTGCCTCGTGCTATGCACCAGATTGGAGCACAGACTACAGACTACTAGTCGTTAGCCTGACGAGCCGACTACTGACTACTAGTCATTAGTCTGGCCGGAGCCGAGGACGATGCCCCCCCGACCCGATGGGGGGCGGGGAGACAAGCAAAGTGGTACCCCACTCAACCGTCACTCCTGCCATACACAGGAACTTCGAACTTGGAGCCTGGTCACTTAGAGCTGAGAACCTAGTCACAACACTCACAGAACTTTGCTGGGCGAAACACTTGCCATCTACCCCGAACCGTGGTATGCTGGCACCATGGACATAGTTCAAGCTCTCGAACAGAAACTGACCTCCCGGCAACGCGGAGACAACGTCTCGCGAATTTACTCGCGGAAGCAAGTTGAGCAGGCGATCCTCGAAACTTTCGAGCTCGTCGGGGGCGTTACTCGTTTTGCTCACTGGGCAAATGACCCGGAGAACTACGGGGAGTTCGTCAAAGTTTGGGCGAAAATCGCTCCTAAAGAGGCGGCGCAGGAAGGGGGCGCGGTGATCGAATACCGCTCGAACGTACCTCCGAGTCCGTTGAACCAATTTGAACAGCGAGCAATACAGGCGGACGTTGAAGATGCCGACTTTTCGGAGGGCGAATGAGCGCGGGGTCCTTGGCTCGAGCGTTGAGGAAGCTCACTATATTGCATGGTGGGAAAGACTTTGAAACCCCAGATCCTCAATTTCTGGGGGCCGGAGAGCCGGGGGGCATTCGGCCACTTGGGAACGGACTTTATGGATATGCTGTACGAAGTCCGGAGGATGTAGACAACGCGCTACATCAAGCGAGAAAATACGCTAAGAATTACGGAGGCAGCACTCCCACCCTTCATGCGTTCGAGCTTGAAGTGGGACCAGGGGAAGTCAGCTCCAATGCCAAGTGGGCGCGGGAACTAGACACTCCCGAGATGAAACAAGTATCTAGTCTGTATAGACTCGCGAATAGCCTCCCTGTTGGAGAAGAGAGGTCGAGGGCATTCGCCCAAGCTCACGAGGCCGCCAAGATACTCCCAGAAAATGATCACAAACTGGCTCCGATATCGACGGAAGAACTGCCCATTGGATTGGAAGAAGTCGCAGTTAAAGATCTCAGTAGATTACTCCGGAAAGGAAAATGGTCTGCAGACACCGATCCCGCGCTGATTAGAAAAGAGCTGTTCCCAGATAGCGAGGGCTCGGCAGATCCCGATCTACTGAGTGCCATGAACGCAGGCACTTATCTGGGGTCGAATTTGCCCGAGGGAACCCCCACGGGACAGGAGCCTGGAGCGAAAGACTATCTTACTATGCTTCTGCGCGGGACTGTGCAGGGCACGGCGGCCGACGCTCTTAGTGGTCTATATGGCCTCGCCCACGGGGGAGACGTTCAGAAGATCCAGGAAGCACAGGACGTACTTGGATACAAGCCAGAAGGAGCGGAGGCTCAGGCGGCGAGTAATCTTGGCGAACTCTTGGCTCCAATTATGGAGCCGATTAGCAATGCAGTCGATTGGGTAGGTGATCGCAGTCCAATTGCGGGCGCTGTGCTGCAAAGCGCCCCGGTGGTGGCAGGCTTACCCGCCGCCCTACGCGCAGGGCGCACAGTAAATAGAGCAGCAAACAGGGTTCTAGCGGAAGAACTGCGCCACCCATCTGGCGCTAAGAGTGCTCAGAGGGGGCACTTCCGCTATTTTGATTACACGAACGAGCCTTCGGAGTCGCGTGCAGCGGCACGGAGCGCTCTGAAGGAACTGGACGACAACGGGGTTCCGGCGGCGGAGGTCTGGAAACAGTACGGGTGGGGCAGAGAGCCGGTAACGAACCGCCCGATTACCGAGGTCTCGGATTCGAGGCTCGACGTACCGAGTAACAAGCTGTATCGCGGGCCGGACGGGGGCACCCTCCTTTTCGGTGCTCGGAAGGGCGACACTGGAGAACACCTGCTCAAGGATTCGATCTTGCAGGGAGAGGCTTATCTCAAGTACCTAGATCCGAACTACAAGATTCGCGGGAATCCACAGAAGAATCTCGGCTCGGCGACCCACTACGCCCCCTTCGCCACGGAATCGGGGCTGATCGAAATGGGACCACAAGCCTCGTACGCTGACTTCATGGACGTCCTGGTTCACGAACTCAATCATGGGATGCAGTCCAGGTTCGGGGCACCGAGGGGCGGATCGCCGGAGCAGTTTGGCTATAAGGACTTCGAGACTAAGTACTTCGACGCCGATGAAGAGTATCGGAACCACATAGAGAGCTTGATGGACAAGCTACCGGCTCCGGTTCGGGACGAAATCACGGCCCCCGTTCGCGCAGGAATAAGCTCGGGGAACGTGACGCCGGAGATTTTGGGACGGAGAGATAGTCAGATAATCCAGAATGCGGGCAGATTGCCTCCAGATCCGGAGATCCAACGAATCCTGATCGAATCTCTCCGCGCTATGGAGCAGAAGAAGCTGTTCAAGTCCGAAATGCGGGGAGCACGGAAGAAGTACGAAAATCTGCATGGCGAAGCGATGTCGCGCTTGGCTCAGAACAGGCGGAATCTGAGTCCCCAACAAAACGGGGCGATCTACCCCTTCGAGCCGACGTACTTCAAGCAGCAAACGGGCACCGATATTGGTGACTTGGATGTTCGATTCTGATGGGCGTCGTAGAGAGTCCATACAGCCCCCGAGTCCATAGCCTCGAATTTCATGCTCGGCGGCAGAGATATGCCGCGATGGTCATGCACCGGCGAGCAGGCAAGACTGTCATGTGCATCAACGACCTTATAGATAAGGCAATCCAGAATCCGCTGGAAATGCCCGTCTACGGGTACGTGGCTCCCCAATATAAGCAGGCCAAGCGGATCGCGTGGAGATATCTCAAGCATTTTGCCAAGCCCATGATCACCAAGATCATGGAGTCCGAACTGAGTGTCGAGCTCCGGGGCGGCCAACTTATTCAGCTATTTGGGGCGGACAACCCGGACAGTCTCCGAGGCATGTATTTTGACGGAGTAATCCTGGACGAATACGGAGACATGCAGCCGCGTCTGTTCGGAGAAGTAATCGCGCCCACACTCGTTGACCGGAAGGGGTGGTGCGTCTTTATCGGTACGCCGAAAGGGCCGAATCACTTCTTCGAACTTTGGGAGGCGGCGCAGAACGACCCCAAGTGGTTCACCAAGATTCTCAAGGCGCGGGACTCTGGGATTATCGATCCGGAGCAGTTGGAAGAACTCCGGAATCTCCCTGGTTCGGACGAAGAGACTTTCGCGCAAGAATTTGACTGCGATTTCCGCGCCGCTGTCCGGGGGGCATACTACGGGAAGCAACTCAATGCCCTGGAAACGACGAACTTTGGATATTATCCTTGGGATCCTGATTTGCCTGTTATTTTGGCGTTTGACATCGGGTACAGTGACGACACTTCTATCTGGTTTGCCCAGACGAATGGCAAAGAGATTAAAATTATTGACTTCTTCTCCGTCGCCGGATATAGTGTAGACGACGTACTGACTGAACTCGGTACGAGACCCTACGAATACGGCACGTTCTACCTCCCACACGACGCTAAGAACAAGAGCTTCCAGACTGGCAAGTCCACCCGGGAGCTTATGATCGCGGCAGGAGTGAAAACTCAGCTTGTTGCAAATTTAAGTGTCCAAGACGGAATACAGGCTGTACGCAAGACCTTACCTAGTGTATACTTCAACACCTCGAACGACGATGTGCGAGTTGGACTGAACGCTCTAAGGACTTACCAACGAGAATGGGACGATAAGCGTCGTGTTTTCAAGGAAAATCCTAAGCATGATTGGTCTTCCAACCCCGCTGACGCGTTTCGTATGTTGGCGCTGGCACTGAATCCGACGGCAGTCAAGCGAGAAAGCAGGAATTTGAATACGAAGGTACGAGTGAAGACCGAAGTTGGGTCAAACGTGCTCAATTTGGAAAACCTTTTCGCCGACCGTTCCGCTCGGCCCAGGAGTAATCGGATATGAACTGGTCTAACGAAATCGCCAAGTTTGAAAAGTTCAGCGAAGACTCCAGAGAGCATGGCCGTAAGGTCTATCGCCGCTACGAGGACGAGCGGGAATCGGCGGACAACGGCAAGAAGATCAATATCTTTTACGCCAACGTCAACACGCAGAAAGAGTCGCTTTACAACAGTCTCCCCAAGCCCGAAGTGTCGCGGATGCACAAGGGGAACTATGATGACGACGTGGCGCGGGTAGCCGCCCTCATTATTTCCCGCGCACTGGACTACGAGATCAACTGCTCCGAGGGCTTTTCGGAGTCCATTGAGGCGGCGATTCTTGATCGCCTGATACCGGGGGTCGGACAGGTTTGGGTTCGCTTTGATGCAGACCCCGCAACTCCTGGAACCGAGAAGATAGTCATTGATACGGTGTTCTGGGAGGACTTCCTATATTCTCCTGCACGGTCGTGGCTCGGTGTCTGGTGGGTAGGTCGCCGACTGAAGCTCGACAAGGAGGACTTCAAAGCCCGCTTCGGGGAGGAAGCTCTGGCTGACGTGGGGGACGCCAAAGAGTCCAACGAGGACTCCATTGAGGAGATCGAAGAGGGCAAGATCACCGTCTACGAAATTTGGGACAAGACGAAGAAAGAAGTCTTGTATGTGATGAAGGGGAAAGAAGAACCTCTGAAGACCGTCGCTGATCCCTACAAACTCAAGGGCTTCTTCCCCTGCCCGCCCCCTCTCGTGGCGAACAAGACCACGAAAAAGCTCCTGCCGATGACGGACTACCACATCGCTCAGGATCAGTATATCCAGCTGGACGTCCTGTACGAACGGACGCAGTTGATTGTGGAGGCTATCAAGGTCGCCGGCGTTTACGACGCGGCTTCTCCGGAAATTGGCAAGATGCTCTCCAGTGGGGAGAACAAGCTGATTCCAGTAGACAATTGGGCCATGTACGCCGAGCGCGGAGGGGCGAAGGGTCTCATCGACTGGTATCCGGTAGAGCAGATCGCCACGGTGCTCCAACATCTGCAAGGGCAGATGGAGATCACCAAGCAGATCCTCTACGAAGTTACCGGGATGAGCGACATCATCCGCGGGGCGTCTAACCAGTACGAAACGGCCTCGGCCCAGCAGATCAAGGCGCAATTCGCCAGCGTTCGTCTGAACGGCGCTCAGCGGCAGATTTCCAACTTTGTGCAGGACATTCTGCGCATCATGGCGCAGATCATCTCCGGCCTGTATACGGATGAGAAACTCCAGCAGATCGTTGGACAACTGTCACCTCCCGATATGCAGATGGTGCCACAAGCGATGCAGATCGTGCGCGGCGGCATCCTCGCCACGTACAAGATCAAGGTCGAGGCTAACTCTCTCACACAAGCAGACTGGGCACTGGAGAAAGAACAGCGCATCCAGGTGGTGACTAATCTGGGCCAGATGCTCCAGCAGACCATCGCTATGGCAGAGCAGGTGCCGGAGATCACCATCCTCAGCGCGCAACTGATTAAATTCGCGCTCGGCGGCTTCAAGGGGGCTACCGAGATTGAGGGGTGGTTGGATCAGCAACTGGATGCGATGCTCCAGAAGTCCAAGCAGTCGGAGGGCCAGCCCAAGCCCCCGTCTCCGGAAGAGATCAAGGCGCAGCAAGAATCCCAGAAGATGCAGGCCGAGATGCAGCGCGATCAGCAGAAAGCGCAGCTTGATGCTCAGCAGCAACAGATGGAAATGCGATTCGAACAGCAACGCCAGCAGATGGAGCTTTCGCATCAGCAGGCGATGCAGCGAATGGAGGCCCAGCAGCAGCAGATGCAACTTATGTTCACTCAGCAGATGGGAGAACTCAAGCTCATGCTTCAGGCTCGGCAGGGCAATATGAAACTCGAGCAGCAGGAACAGGCTGCCGAAATGAAAGAACGGGAAGAACCAAAAGGAGAGTAGAGTGCCAACGTATCAAGCTCGGTGCCGCGAGTGTGGTAAGGAATTCGAATATGTCAGCAAGATCAAGGACTGTATGTCTGTCCCCTCCTGCGATTGCGGGGGTGGGGCGGATAAAGTTATTCTGTCGGCCCCCACTGGCTATGTCATGGGCAGGTTCGACTCATTCGTGTCCCCCGTAGATGGCTCAGTCATCCGGACTGCAAGAGAGCTCAGAGAGCATAACGTCAGGAACAATGTCGTAAGTGTTGCTGACGGATACGACGAAAAGCGAGTCTTGGCGGGGGACTACAAGAAGACAGAGACTCTAAGTAGCAAAGAGAGAGTGAAGGACATTGTAGAGTCTGTGAAGGCTCTTAATCAAGGATATAAACCAGCTAGAGGTGCCGAACATGTTGAAGGAATCGATGACTGAAGAAGACTCCGGGGATGATCTCCGTAACGAACTCATGTCTGCGATGAAAACAGTGGAGGAAACTGGAGATGCCGAGAAGCAGTCGCCCACTGATACATCGAAGGAAGGGGCCGGGGAAGAAGTCGCAAAAGACCCTGAATCGCCGAAGGCAGGAGATCCTGAAAGCGGAGAAAGCAACAGCGAGGAAGAGAAAAAGCCAGAGCCTCTCCTCAAAGAAGACAAAGCTCCCCAAAGTTGGTCTCCTGCGGCTCGTGAAAAGTGGAATCAGATACCTGATGATCTGCGCAAGGAGATCATCCGAAGAGAGGAAGCTGCGGCGGTTGGGGTACGTCAACTCAACGAACGATTCGCCCCGGCGGTCAAATTCGTAGAGTCTTTGGGGCCGATTCTCCAGGAAGCACGGAATGCTGGCATAGAACCGACGGGATATATCTCTTCGGTGATGCAGACCGAGCGCGCCCTGCGGACCGCCGACACGAAGGGCAAGTTCAATGTCCTTCTGACGTTGGCAGACCAGTACGGAGTCCCCCTTCGGGAGATCATCAATGCCAGCGTGGGGCAAGAGGTGCTCCAGAAGGGGGCGCAGCCGGGACAGCAGCAGATGGCGCTTCCCCCCGAACTCGTTCAGGAACTGGAGGAAAATCGCCGCTGGAGGCGCGAACAGGAAGGTTCTCGAGTTCAGTCGGAGATTGTTTCTTTCTCCAATGGCAAGGAGTTCTTTGAAGACGTCCGCGGACAGATGGCCGACTTGCTTCAATCTGGAGTTGCCGAAGATCTCAATGACGCCTACGACAAAGCCTGTTGGGCAGATCCGAATATCCGCAAAGTTCTGATCGAGCGTGAGCGTCAAGGACAGCAACGGACAGACATCTCCCAACGTCAGCAAGCGGCTGGACTGGTGAATATCCCCTCTCAGGGGGCAATCAACGTCAAGACGGGCAACGAGGAAGAGTCTCTCGAGGATTCTATCCGCGCTGCATTTAGAACTTCCAGCACGGGGCGAATTTAACGCTTGCGTTCCGCGGGCAGGGGTGCTATAGTTCAACCATAGCCTCTCCCTGCTCGCCAACTAACATGGTGACTAGGAGCTAACCTCCTCTACGAGTGGCTCGGACCCGAAACATCAGTAGAGGAATACACCATGTCTTTTCCGAACGTAAGCGACATCGTCGCCACCACTCTCGAAAAGCGATCCAAAAAGATCGCCGACAACGTCAGCAAGAACAACGCATTGCTGATGCGCCTCAAGCAACGCGGCAAGATCAAGACCTTCTCCGGCGGTCGTCTGATCTACGAAGAAATGTCCTTCTCCAGCAACGGCAACGCCGGATACTACTCTGGCTATGACGTGCTGCCGACCGCCGCACAAGACGTCATCACGGCTGCACAGTACGACATCAAGCAGGCCGCGTGCCCGGTCGTTATCTCCGGCCTGGAGATGCTGCAGAACGCCGGCTCTGAGCAGATGATCGACCTGCTCGCCAGCCGCATCGACGTCGCCGAAAGCACCATGCAGAACCTGATCGCAGGCGGTCTGTATGCTGACGGCACCGGCTCGGGCGGCAAGGAAGTCACCGGTCTGAACGCCGCGGTCCCCCTTGACCCGACGACCGGCACGTATGGCGGCATCAATCGTGCAACGTGGACGTTCTGGCGCTCGCAGCTGAAGAACTCCGCGAACACGACCACCCTCGGCGCCGACATGAACACTCTGTGGGCATCGCTGGTACGCGGCATGGAACGCCCTGACCTGATCATCATGGACTCCGTGGTGTGGCAGGCATACGTCGCAATCCTCCAGGCTCAGCAGCGGTTCGCCTCTGCCGACTCGGCAGGTATGGGCTTCCCCTCGCTCAAGTTCATGGACGCCGACGTGGTCCTGGACGGCGGCATCGGCGGCTACTGCCCGACTGGAACCGCGTTCTTCCTGAACACGAAGTACATCCAGTATCGCCCGCACGCTCAGCGCAACTTCGTTCCGCTGTCGCCGAACAAGCGGTATTCCATCAACCAGGACGCGGAAGTGCAGATCCTCGCGTGGGCAGGCAACCTGACCACGAGCGGTGCTCAGTTCCAAGGCCGTCTGGACGTCAACGCCTAATCGGGCTTGGTGAACTGGTAACGTGATCGGCCCCCAGAAATGGGGGCCACATTCAAGAGGAAAAGGATATGCAACTCATTGGTCCGAATCTCACCGAAGTCCGCACCTCCACCGAAGGTCCGGCATTCGCTCTCGGCACGATCCACTCCGACGCCGCCACTGGAAAGACGTACAAGTACGTCAAGTACAACAATGGCGTTGGTGATGTGGCTTCTGTCGCGGGCAATTTCTGCTACAACTACGCCGTCTCGGGCGCCTCCGCAGGCCAGTACACCGAAGTCACCATGGACCTCACGGACAGCGGTGGCATCGGCATGGGCGTCTTCCAGGCAGTCATCCCTGACGGCGGCTACGGCTGGATCCAGGTCGGTGGCGTTGCCACGCTGACCACGGCTCTGACCGCTGGCGCAGACGGCAATGCACTGACGGCAGTCGGCGCAACCGACGGTACGATCGACGTCTCGGCGCTGGTCACGGACTTCATCTGCGCGGTCGCCATCGACGCCTCCGCCAAGATCGTATTCCTGACCTGTCCGCGCTGATCAAAAACAACAGTCTCTCAACCGCCCCTCTTCGGAGGGGCTTTTTCTAAAGGTGCCAACCGATGATAGCAGAAGCTGACTTTGATGTAAAGGACTTCGAGGATCGTTACGCAGGAGACAAGGGAGTCTACTCCCGATTCTTCATTCGTCCGATCAAGAACGACCACAAATCCGCGGAAGCGGGGCGTCCCATCTTCGAGGATCGGGAGTACGTGGAGATTCAAGCGTCTGGGAACTCGACCAACGTGGTTATTCGTCCGGTGACGGACATGGATCGCCAGCGATTTTCTCGTGCGTACACTCTGTTCAAGTCGGGGAACGACGAACAGGTTGTCGGGACTCGTCTTACGGAAGTGCCGTGGATGACCCGCTCGCAGTGCGAGGAACTGGCGTATCTGAAGGTTCTGACCGTGGAACAGCTTTCGGCGGTTAATGACCAAATGTGCATCAACATTCCTGGGATGCACGAACTCAAGCGCCGAGCAAAGGCGTATCTGGAGAAGGCGGAGGGTCAAGCCCCCCTGACTGCTCTGCAGAACGAGAACCAGGAACTGAAGGCTCAGATCGCAGCACTTACCGACGCCGTAGAGAGGCAGGCATCCGACCTCGCTAAACTCAAGAAGGCCAAGGAGTAGTTCGGGGGCGGATTCCCCACGGTCTTCAGATGTGGACGGCACCCCCGCTGGAGGCCGCTTTTTATAGGAGTAAGAGATGCCCGTTCTGAAGACCGCCCAGGAAATTCTTAACGCGGCGAATGCGGAGTTGGGGCTCCCCGCCGCTACCTTCAATGGCCCTCCTGGAGACCAAACCGGGAGACAAGCCAGTGCAATGATTCAGGCAATTGGGGATGACCTCTGTCGAGTCCACGACTGGCAGTTCTTGGAATCTTTCTACACCTTTATCGGCGACGGCAGCACAGATGCGTTCGCACTGCCGACGGACTTTGGGCGAATAGTTAATCAGACTCTCTGGGCAACCACGGACTCGCAGATAGTCCAGGGGCCAGTCGGTCCGCAGACTTGGGGCTGGCTCAAGTATGGACTGGTCTCTACCGATGGAACTCCTTATCGGTACAGGGTACTGAACAACGAGATTCGCATTCACCCCGCTCCGGCGGATGGAGCAGAATTCCTTTTCTACTATATCAAGAAGAATTGGATCTACACGTACATAACTAACGTAGAGAAGAATACTCTCTCGTTGGCCGGGGATCGTCCGATGTTTGACGGACGTCTCATGGTATCTGCTCTCAAGGTGCGCCTCTGGGGGCAGAAGGGATTCGATACGACTCAGGTGCAACAGGAGTTCAACTTCGTGCTGGCGTCAGAGAAGTCTATCTCTCAGGGCGCTCCTGTCATAGATCTGACTGGAGGTCGACACAGTTATCTGATTTCGTCTGGAAACCTCCCAGAAGGGAACTGGAATGTTTGAGGTAATTCCTCGCAGTTCGAATATTGAGAGCACCCCTCCTCCGGTCTTGGGGCTGAATACGACTGATCCAGCAACGATGCTGGATCCCCAGTACGCCCGGAAGATGCTCAACTTCTTTCCGGGGGAATACTCCATCAAGGTGCGAGAGGGATATAGTCAGTGGGTCACTGGCCTGCCGAGCGCCATTGAAACCTTAATCCCATATGTTAAGCTCGACGGTACTCAGCATCTGTTTGCGGCTACTTCTGATGGCCTCTTCAATGTCACTACTACTGGGACTCTGGTTAGTCTTAGTCTGGTGGCCTTGATCCCCATTACTGAGGGCCGGTGCTCGTATACTCAGTTCACCAATCTTGCAGGTAACTATCTCGTTATCTGCAACGATAGCACGGACGTTCTGTACATCTACAATGGCACGACGTGGACTACAAGCTCTTATCACGCCACCCCCACGGTCTTGGGACAATTCTCCGTCAATCCCGCACTGCTGAGTGCAGTGGCCGTCCATATGCGGAGGCTCTGGTTCATTGAGAAGAACAGCCTCACTGCCCACTATCTTCCCGTGGATGCGATTACGGGTACTCTCGCCCCGTTTTACTTGGGATCTATCTTCAAGAAAGGCGGCAAGCTGAAGTCCATCTTTACCTGGAGCACGGACTCCGGAGAAGGGATGGACGATTTGATCATATTCCAGTCTTCTGAAGGGGAGCTCGCAGCCTATCGCGGCACAGATCCCTCTTCTGCCGAGACCTGGACACTGGATACGGCGATCTACGTAGCCCCTCCCCGCACCGACCGCTCCCCGGTTTCGGTGGGGGGAGACGTATGGCTGCTGACGGCTTTCGGAGTAATGCCGGTCTCCACCATTGCCGGCTCGGGAGGCAAGGCTCTTAGCCAGGACCTCTCCAAGTCCCGTAAAATCGCCAAGTCCATTGCCAGCGAACTGACGGCACGGGGGCAGAATGCCAACTGGGAGGCCCATGTCCACCCAGACCGACAGGCACTCTTCGTCCTGTTTCCCGAGGCAACTCGCCCCGCGATCCAGTTTGTAATGAATCTCCAGACCGGGGCGTGGACTCAGTACGACATGCCGATGCACACGGCAGTCATGCTTGGAGACACCCTCTATTTCGGAGACAACGCGGGCAATGTCTACAAGTGGGGCGGAATTTATCGCGACAATATCGCGTTAGACGCGTCCTCTTGGGATCAGATTGAGGCTCATTTCGAGGCCGCGTACACCGATCTTGGCAATCGCGGCCAGAACAAGCACTATAATCTGGTGCGGCTTCTGTGGGTATCTCATCAACACCCGACCTATGTGGTGTCTTTGAGTACAGACTACTACCAGAACTCTGCGTTCTATACGTGGGCCTATCCACCTCTCCAGGAAGAGGGAGATTTGTGGGATGACGGCCTATGGGACGACGCTATTTGGACAGCCGCCCCCTCGGCGAGATACCGTTGGGACGGAGTTGAAGGACTTGGGTATACCGCATCTCTCATGCTGCGGATAAAAACCAAGAGGTACGTAGAGCTTGCCGGCATAGACTGGGCCTACGCGATTGGAGCTTCGTTGTGATAAGGTGCCAAGATGAAGGAGCTTGTGTGCGGGACTATGTGGGTTCCCTATATCAGTCTGGAGCTCAAACTTATGCCGACGCCTATGGCGCAGAGTATAGTTTGTACGGACAATGGGGAATTTGTTGCAGGTCTTATATTCGACGGGTATAATGGTGCATCGGTCGCCATGCACGTCCTGATTAAGGGGGTTCCGAGACGAGATTGGATGGTCTGCATTTTTGACTATCCGTTTAACGTCTTGAAAGTGAGGAAGGTAATTGGGCAGATTGCAGAGGACAACCCCAAGTCCTTGAAATTTGCCACCTCTCTGGGATTTACCAAAGAGGCGAGTATTTCAGGGTTTTTCCCGAATGGCGCGGCACTGGAATTGCTGACTATGACACGGGAACAATGCAAAGTTCTCAACGATCCACGGTGGGCTGAAGTAGCCGCCAAAGTAACGAGGAAGTGACATGGGCAGCAAGAACAACAACGCACCGAAAGCGCCGAATTATGATCAGCTGGCGAAGACTCAGGCGGCTGAGGATCGCAAGACAGCGCAAGAGATCACCAAGTGGAATCGTCCTAATCAGTACGATTCTTTGGGCAATTCCGTCGAATGGACGCAGGACGAGAATGGCAACTGGACTCAGAACTCCAATTTGTCTGCCCCCGTCCAGCAGCAGTACACCGGACAGATAAACAACGCGAACGCCGCTTCGGACCTGACTGGCTCCATGATGGGGCGTCTGGCCGGACAGGGGGAATTTTCCTCGGCGGATATGCCCACCTACGACTTGAACTCTGGTCGGGAAGTATCTGACGCTACCTATGGGCTGATGACCGACCGACTCATTCCCCAACAACAGCAGGATCTGGAAGGGCTGAGAACTCAACTCCGCCTTCAGGGATTGCAGCCGGGAACGCAAGCCTACGACGATTCTATGAAAGACATGATGACGTCGCAGGGAGACGTCCTCAGTGGGGCCGCGAATCAGGCCACCCTCACCGGCTACAACGAAGCTCGGGAGCGTTACCTCGCGGAACTGCGCGGACAGGGGCAGGGCTTCGGTCAGGATATGGCCGCGTATACTCTCCCGTGGCAGCAGGCTCAGCAAGCCCAGTCCATGTCTCAGGATCGCTACAATCCCACGATGCCGGGATTCTCTGGAGCAACCGGCTACAATCCGGCGGACTCCCTCGGTGCCGCGAACGCGGGGTACAATGCCAAGATGGGCGAGTACAACGCGAATCAGGCCAAGAAAGGCAACACGATGAACACGGCTGGGACCATTGCCTCCGCGGCAATCAAGGCCTCGGACGCAACCCTGAAGATGAACATCGTACCCCTCAGTGGCCGAGAAGCTCTGTCCGCCCTGCTGTCTCTCGGCGGCTACACGTACGACTGGAAGGACGGCAGTGGTGAAGATATGGGAGTCCTAGCGCAGGAAGTTGAGAAAGTCCTGCCCGAGCTCATCAACCGAGACGAGTCGTATCTGCAAGTCAACTACACGGGCATCGTGGCGCTGGCAGTAGAGGCTATCAAATACCTCTCTGGCAAACTGGGAGAAAAGGCATGATGTACGATCCCGCAATGGTCGCCGCCCTGCGTGGACAAGGGGGCGTCACTCAGCCCGGAACTCAGATGCCTGGACGCAACTCTCAGGCGGGCGCTGGCATGGTTCAGCAGCAGGCGATGGACACCTCTGGATTTGACAATGCGCTCGGAATGCTGGCCGGGAAAGGGGTCAAGAAGTACAAGGCTCGCAACGCCTCTCCGGGGGCTGGAGTCGGCCCATCTGGCATGGAGGGGCTTATCTCTCCACAAGCTCCCTCTTCCTCCAATCCAGCTGGGGGTCTCGAGGCACTGATGGGAAAATACAGCGGCGGACTTCTCCCAGCAGCGATGGGCGGAGGTGGAAAAGATGGACTCATGGGATTGCTGCCCATGCTTCTGAGGAAGTAACGAGATGGCACTCACCGACATTCTGAATTCTCTCGGCATACAGCTTCCTGGAGGCACGCCTCCGTTCAATCCCGCTTCTCCTGGAAGTGGAGGGACTCCTCCGTTCATGCCCGCTGCGAATGGCGGCACGGGACTCGGGGGCTTTGACGAAGCGGCATATCGCGACCGTATGCGCCGCAAGCGTGAGATGGACTCCAAGATCGAAGCTCTGCGTCGTGCCAATCAGGGCTACGGAGAGGTTATTGGACAGCAAACTCCAGATACCGTTGGGGATGGCAGATCTGCGCGCATCAACGTGGCAGGACGCTCCATGGAGCATATGAATCCTGTTCGGGCGAATTGGGCTGCTCCTATCGGCAAGATGGCCGCGGGATACCTCGGGCGCAAGACTCGTCAGAAAGAAGACGCCGCCGTCCAAGAGTCCGATGCGGAGATGGATGATCTGCTTATGCAGACGATGGGCAACGACGAAGAAGGTAAGCGTCTGGCGGCTATGTCGCAGATGGGCATACCGGGGGCCGATCGCGCTCTGGCTCAACACCTTGCCCCGAAGAAAGAGGCTATGGCGGGATTGCTTCAGTTTCTGTCCAATGGCGGAGATCCGGCTATGGCCGCTCAGCTCGCCCCCCAATATGGCCTCGATCCCACCACTGTCCAGCAGGCGGCGGAGCGCATGAAGTCGGAGCGCGCAGCCACCGAGGCGGCGGACTTTGAGAAGGAGAAGGCACTCAAGCTCCTCGGGATCAAGCCTACCAAGCCGAGCGAATTTGAGCTCTGGCAGCAAGATCCAGAAGGATATGCCAAATTCAAAGCGGCTGGAGACGCTGCCCCAAAAACTGATCTCAAGGCGATGCTGGCCCAAGCGATCCTTGATGGCGATCAGGCCAAGATCGACGCCTACACGAAAGCTCTGCAGACGGGGGGCAAGCAGTCTGGAGTTGACGCTCAGGGGCGCCGAGCACTGACTCCTGGAGAGCTCCAGGATCGAGCCAAGAATTTGACCAAATTCCGCGAGCAACTGAAAGAGGCGCAAAAGGGCAACTCGGGGTACAATATCTCCCAGATCGAAGCGGCCATCAACGATCCGAAGAACTTCACCGCGAAGAACCGTATCGCCACCCAACTCTCCACTATTGGAGACGCGGCAGGTGCTCGCGGCATCTACGGGGCAGGTCCGATCACTCGCGCAATCACTACTCCGATGAAGACTCCAGGCACCAATGCCATGGAATCTTTCTTCATGTCGCAAGCCCTGAAAGATATGGCGATGCTCGGCGGCTCAGACTCTAACGAGGAATTGGCAAAGATTCAGAGCCAGTATCCTACGGTCATGAATAGCCAAGAAGGTGCGCGCCTCCTGTTTGACAACTTCAAGCGGTGGAATGCAATCAACGAGCGGGCTATTCAGATCCAGATGAACGAGTACCAGTCCACGGAGTCGTACACAAGTACGGACGGAACTGCGATCAACGAAACTCCCTACAAGCGGGCAGAGCGAGAACTAATCGCCTCTGGGGCTATCTCAGAGAAGCCGATCAATATTGATCCGGACAAACTGGCGAAGCCCGAAGGAGATAGCTCCGGAGCGCCCGAGGGGTGGGACCCCGAAGACTGGAAATACCTCAGCGACGCTGAGAAGAAGAAAGTTATTGGAGGCACTCAATGACTCCTGAAGCCCTGAAACTCCAAGCGCAGGCCCGTCGCCGGCGCGCAGAGGCGGAAGGCCAAGCTCCCGGAGGCAAGCCGGGAGTTTCTATGTCTGACGTCTTTGGTGAGACTTCCGCTACGATGGTAGACGCGCTGCCAGACTTCCTAAAGGGGGGCAAGACTCAGGGCTTCGTTGCGGGCCTCACCAACGTCCCCGCAAATGCTATTGAGGGCATCCGCCAAGTAGCCAATCTTGGAGACCCAGAAGAGCTCGCCCAACTCAACGCAGAGAAGGATCAGCGCAAGGCCAAGCTGGACGAATTGATCGGAGAAAACGAAGGCTCCGCACTGGCGGGGGAGGTCGTTGGCTCCCTTATTCCGGCGGGCCTTGCCATGCGGGGCGCTCGAGCGCTCGAGCAGGTTCCTGCGGCGGCGCGGGTGCTTCAGAGCGGCACGGGTATACTTGGAAAAACGGGTCGCGCAGTGACCGCTGGAGGAGTCGGTGGCGGACTTGCTGCGGGCTCTCAATCACTTGGAACAGAGGCTGAACAGTCTGGTGAGCGCGCTATTGATACTGCTGTCGGGACTGGTCTTGGCGTATTTGGCGGTCTTGCTGGTGCTCCTGCTGCCCATCTTTGGAGAGCAGGAAAAGACCAATTCCGCAAATTGGCACCGGAGAAGGCTCTCGAGGATTTCCTCGAAAAATCGGTCGGCGTAAATCGCGGCAGTAATGTTGCGGACATCGTAGACAGCCTGCGAGGAAAGGCTGAGGGCAAAGTCGCAGACATGCGGAAAGCCTTCGATCGCCTCTATGCTCGCGTAGAGCGGAATCCGGCGCTTCCCCAAGTTGCGCTCAAGAACACTCAAGTCGGCCAAATCGATCCTGGTCTCGCCGAGACTCTGGGCAACTTCGGCCCTGCCAAGCGAGTACTGAAGCTCGTGGACGAGGGCTCCGCCAACCCCGTCCAAATTCTTGGGCCGAACGGCCAGCCGATCAGCGCTCCGCACAGGGCAGTGGACTTCCAGGACGTGCGCCAGACTCGCCGCCACCTCAAGGGGCTTATTGACAAGGAGCAAGATCCGGCCAAGAAGACTGTCCTTGAGGGCATCCGTAATCGCCTTGAGAAAGACTTGGACGAGTGGGCGGGCAGTGATCCTACCGCTATGGCGGCCCGAGACGCAGCCTCTGAGATCGACGAACTGTATCGCACCCGCATGGGGCCGATGGTCAACAAAGGACAGCCCGTGGGGGACTGGCGTCGTAAAGGATTCTCTGAAAAGGGACTCAATACGGGCGCTATGGGCACTCAGACGGGTGCGGAGATCGAAGACATTGCGACCCGCATTCCCGGCACTCGGGGCGACGCTCGTCGTTACTACGCTGCCAAGATGCTCGGGAAGGGGACTATGGGGGAGACAGCCCCCTATCTGCGCATGAACAGCACTCGGGATCGCCTGTTCCGCCCCCAAGAGCGGCAGTACATGGATACGATTGCTGACGCGCTTCGCAACGACGCTAAAGAGCCGTGGTGGATAAAGCAGTTCCCAAATGCCCTCCAAGACCGTTTACCTACGGGCACTTCTGTGCTACCATACGGCCAGCTACCCACGCCGGCCGCAAGCAGGAACGCGCTAATTGACTTCCTAAAGGCCGGCACTGTGACCCGCGCCTATACCTCCGAGGAGTAAGCCATGCCGAGAGATGGAGCCGGAACCTACACGCTGCCCCCGGACAACCCCGTAGTCGCGGGCGAAACCATATTCGCCGAGTGGGCAAATACGACGATGGAAGACATCGCCGTTGCTCTGACGGAGAGCGTGTCCTACACTCTGCTCCCCACCGAACTGGAGAACATCCTGGGAGGCATTGACGACCTGCCTGTCCTTAGCGAGTCTAACATCTGGACGAACAACAACACGTTCATGATGAACGTTACGGTTGAGGGCACGTCTACCTTCAACGGCCCTGTGATAGTCAACGATACCCTGGACGTGGTGGGACTGTCCACTTTCACGGCGCTGGCGACCTTCAATGGTGGGATCACAGTCACCGGAACTGCCACGTTCGAAGACATCTACTGCAACAATCTGTTCGCCCTGACCGGCACCGGGAACGTAAAGGCCGAGAACCTTCACAGCGCCGAGATCATCCTGTACGAAGACTCTGATGTCGATTTGGCAGGCACCCCAGAACTGAACATCACGATGTCGGAAGCAGCGGGGGTTCACACTCTCAGCATCCTGGCCGGCACGGTTACAGACGGCGACTTCATGACCATTACGACCGGCACTGGCGCGGTCGGGAATTGGGTACTTGACGCCGTGGGCCGAGTGAAGATTCCGGCAGGTGCGACGGCCATCGACGATGATCGTCATCTCGCCAGCAAGGCGTATGTAGACGCAGCGGCAGGAGCAGTAGAGGCACAGCTTCCGACCGGGAACTTGGTGGCGAGAGCTATGGCGCGAGTCTCCGCAGCCGGTTCTCTGCTCTCTGGTTCGGGGGTGGCAGTGTCGAAGACTGGCACCGGCACTTATCGACTTACGATATCGGCGGCGGCTTCCGCAGACAAGATCATTCCAGTGATTACCCCTATTCGGACGGCGGCGGCAGACAGAAACTACACTGCTGTCCCGGTCGTAGACTCAACTACTCAGATCACAGTCACCACCGGGGGCGGAAACAGCTACGCCACGGAAGATCTCGGATTCAGCGTTGTAATTTATGAGGCGGGCTAATGGAGTCTTTGAGACAGAAGCAATCTAGGTTTACTCGGTACGTCGGTCTTCTTATTGAGTTTGCTTACCAGAACGGATACGAGCTCACTCACGGTGACGGCTTCCGAGATCCACGGGTATTCGGAGCTATCGGGGAGCGCAAGGGATACGGCCACCCCAAGAGCGCCCACAAGAATCGTCTGGCCCAGGACTTCAATCTGTTCAAGGAGGGCAAGTGGCTTCAGGATACTGAGTCGTTCCGCCCCCTCGGGGAGTATTGGGAGTCCTTGGCGGCGGACTGCAAATGGGGCGGAGATTTTGAGGATGGCAATCACTTCTCGATTGAGCACAACGGGGTAATGTGATGTTCAGCCTTTCAATGCTCCGCCCCTATTTTCAGCTTATTGTCGTGGCTGGGATTCTTGCCGGGGCGGCAACCCTGTACTTGATGGGTAAGGAGGCGGGGGTCAATGAGACTCTCGTCAAACAGGCCAAACAGGCCGAGTTGATCGCTACGACTCGCGGTGCCGCGATGAGAGGAATAGCCGATGGTCTTGCACAACAGAAGATTTACCATACCACAATTCGACAAAAAGTCGAAGAGCGGATTATTGAGAAGCCTGTGTATCGGGCTTGTCAGCATGATGATGACCAGTTGCGCCGGATCAATGAAGCCCTCGCCGGCTTGCGAGGTTCCTCCGCTGGTGTACTCGTCTTGCCCGCAGCAACTCCCACAACTGACTGACCCCACTTTCGGCGGGACTACCAGGATGCTGCTAGACGTAGCGGAGCTCTACTACTCGTGCAGCACAGTTTGTAGAGGAGAAGGACAATGACTTACGACGTGTGTGCCGCGATAGCCCATTTCGGGCTTCTGTGCTATATTACTTCTGTGGTCTGTGTTAAGGCGAGGAACCAGGATCGACGGTGTCCCCCCAACAATCAGATCATGGCACTCCGTGCCGCGTACGCGATATCGTTGGTGCTATTACTCGCCGCACTAGTTGCAGATATTGCGACTGGAGAAGCCCCCCTCTTGCTAGTCAAGGGCATGTGGAACTTCGCATTCATTGCTGTCTGCTTTACCTCGGCGATAGGCGTCTACATTTTAGAGGGGAAGGGGAAAAGACATGACGCCAGACGATCTGAAAGATCTGTTGGAGGGGTACAAAATGAACATGGCTTCGGCGTTTGGGGGGGTGGTGGGATATCTCCTGGACGTCGTTCGCAACGGTCGGGAATTCTCCAAACTGCGCTGTTTTTTGTATGTCTGTGTGGCGGTTATGGTTGGGGAGTTCGTGACCGGATTCCTCCTGCCGGAGAAGATGCCGGGGAAGGGGGGCTTTCTGATGATACTCGGCACGCTCGGGTATCAGAGTTTAGAGGCCATCCGAGAGCCGATGCTCGCAGGGCTTCGTCAGATAAGAATGCCATTCGTTTCTAAAGTAGATCCGAAAGAAGAGGAATCGTAAGATGCAACTCGTTGTTTCTTGGTCTGCTGCAGATCCAGATGCACCCGCTGCCGCGTGTGATCCGTACTGGGACTACACACCGCTGCTGCTGCACATGGACGGGACAGATGGGTCTACTGCCGCGCCGACCAACTCTAGCGCCAGCGGCATCCTCATAGCTAGAGATGGGGGAAATCTCAGCAGTACACAAGCGCGCTTTGGTACAACGTCTTATTGGTTCGCTGGAAGCGGAACGAATAGTGCAGGGACGCGCATAATTAGTACGCCGGATTTACAGATGGTATTCGGCGCGGGTGACTTCACTATCGAGTTCTCGATGTTCGTTGTGTCCGCGCCTTCTGCGTCTGCCATTTTGGTGGACGGCAGGGCGGCATTGACGCAGGGAGCGTATCCGACGCTGTACCTCTCGCCGTCCATGACGCTTGGATATTACGTCAGTTCGGCTGACCGCATCACCAGCGCCTCGGCGTTGTCGTTGTCTACTTGGTACCACGTTGCGATAGTCCGCTCGGCTGGTGTGACTAAACTCTATGTCAACGGCACGCAATACGGCTCGTCGTGGACTGACAGCACGAACTACATTGCGGATGGACTGGTGTTCGGGGCCTCCAGCTACCACACATTTCCCAATACCCGGTACGGTCTGTATGGGTACATGGACGAAGTGCGTGTGACCAAAGGCATCGCCCGCTACACCGCGACCTTCACACCGCCGACTGAGGCGTTTGCGGCGACGCAGTGCGTCGTAGACCCGTCCTACGCTTTGCTTCTGCACATGGACGGAGCAAACAACGGGACCACGTTCACAGACAGCAGCACCTCTGCACGTGCCGTGACTGCTGTAGGAAACGCGAAGACCTCCACCACACAAACGAAGTTCGGTGCAACCTCTGCATACTTCGACGGCACAGGCGACTACCTATCCGTCGCGGATGCTGCTGGTCTTGAGCCGGGGTCTAGTGACTTTACCCTGCAGGCGTGGATTCGCCCCGACAACGTAAACGCAGGGAATTACTCTTTCTTCTCCAAGCGTGCGGATACCTCTGTGGTAGGTCCGTTCTTACTCCGCAGGGAAGGAAACGTACTGTCGTTGAAGCATTCCACAAATGGAACCACCTGGGCCGATCAGGACACAGGCGGAACACTCACAGCTAACACTTGGCATCATGTAGCCTTGGTTCGTTCTGGATCTACTCTGAAGGTGTATCTGGACGGCGCGCTCGCAATCACCCAGACAGTCTCTGGATCTCTTCACGATAACTCCGCTGCGCTGCTGATCGGTGGAGACACCAACGCAAACCAGTGGATCGGCTACATAGACGAAGTGGTCTACGAAATGTCCGCTAGGTGGACAGCGGCCTTCACCCCACCATCTGTTCCGTATACCTGAGGAACCCTATGAACATATTCAAACGAATCTTCAGTACCGATGAAGCCATCAAGGCAACCATAGAGCCCGTGCGTGACTATACCTAGAAGCCCTGTGGTGCCCTGTAGGCACTTCGTGCCCCGTACCCTGTACCCTAGCCGCACCCCGCCAACAAAAAAGCCCTGGAGGGCTCGTACGGCGCTCCAGGGCTGTGTGACCACGGGCTAGGTGCCTAGCGCGGCGGGGTTTCTTCACTCATTTGTCTGTCTCCATTTTGCAATAGTCGCAAATGCGAACCTCTACCATCCGCCCCCCTCTTCCGTGGCGATATACGTGGCTCCACGAATGTTGACCGTCAGACTGATGGGGGCACAGAGATGCCTCCAGCATATCGGTGATGACGGAGGGACTGAGGTCGGGATCATCGGCCAGTTGCTGACTCTTCTGCATCAGCAATGCGTGGAGTTCGTCTGCTGGAGAAGGGTCGGGATAGTATTCCTCTATCATCTTCTCGATGGTGTGTATCGCCTTCAACAAATCTTGCTTGCCCCCCTTCCGGGCGTGTCGGTCTATGTACTTGGTGGCGAGGCCCTCGAGGTACGGCAACTGAGCAGCATAGTCCCAGTGCTGAATCTTGCGGTCTTTGTAGTGGCGACCGCCAATCTGCTTCTCGTTTGCACCCATCTCAAAGCTCCTGTCTGTAAGCGAAAATACATTGCTCGGCGAAGACTCGATAGGTGTCCCACTTGTCAGTGAGTTCCTGTATGTACTGGATATACCGGTCGCCGATTTCCCGGATACCCTTGTTGCCGAGGCGCAGTTCGTCCCGGCACTTCATCAGTCCATCCAGCTTGTCTGCGAGGCTGAGTGCCATATGCTCTTCTGGACGCAGGCCATCGTCGTAGATGTAGGGATGGATGCAGAGAATAGCTTCTTGCTCCAGATCTTCCATTGCCGCCCCGACCTCGGGGGGCAGTGCCCGCTTGACCGGACTAGGGATGTCCCCCACTTGCGGCTCCCCCATGTCGTGGACCAGAGCTGCGACAAGCAACTCTTTACGGGCGTGTCCGCTGGTCATGATCAAGAGCATGTTCACGACATTGAAGCTATGCTCCGCCACCGTTTCGTCATGAACTACGCGGGCAGTGTGGAACCGAGTAACGCACGCCGAGTCCCGGGCCAGTAACAGTCTTTGTAGTTTCGTCATTGGGAGTTCTTCCTTTGTATTGATCGTTGATACCACTCTACAGTTCCCTTGCGCCAATCATCTGCGTCTATGCAGCTTGCGTCCTCCAACGCCTGCTGAGAATCTCCAGCCTTCCATGCGTGCCACGACTGGATCATGGGGGCAACAGTCCCGTCGAAGAAGGGCTCTTCGAAGAAGTCCAACTTGCCGTCACACAACTCGTTACATTCCTTCAAGAACTGGTCTGGGTCTTTGACCAGCTTGGCGGGCGGGGGGTAGTCCGGCCAGTAGAATTTCTCCTTAGCCACTTTATCTACGAGCGCATAATGGTGCTCGTAAATGTGAAGGTTGTTGGTGAAGTGATACCATTCTCCTACCGGCACCCCCACTGCTGAGGCAATGAACTCTTGGAGAATAGTGAGGTGGACACAGTTCGCCCCCATCAGCCCCCAAATCAAGTCGTTACTGCGATTGGTGCTGGTGAGATTCAGCCGTCCATTGTGCATACGAAACATGAGCTGAGTATTGCAGGGGATGTCCAGGCTGGCAGATCCTAGATCGATCTGTGGATCCCACATAGCTATGACCACTCTGCGGTCGGCGGGATTGGCCTTCAGCATAGAGATCGCCCGTGCTACCTGATCATAGCCGAAGTGGTTGCGCCAGCGAAATCCGTACGCCGCATTGAATCGCACACCGTCGTCGCTGTAGGTATACATCTGCTGATTGAACTGGCGCACGAAAGCTACGTCGTCCCGCCCCGCCAGCATCCACAAGGCTTCCATCAGGTGGAACACGGGGTTAGCGTGTCTCTGCGGATGGAACAGAACCCGCTTGCGCGGGTCTGTAACGTGGATGACGACCGGGGCGATGTGGGACTTGACTTTCCCGTTGCGACTCTCTTGCTCTATGATGTACTTGGTCTGTGGACCCCCGTGCGAGTCATAGAACCCGGAACAGAGCATGGAGAACATGCAGTTGACATCGGTCATTCTGATCACGAGTAGTACCTCCTTCTCCCATCTTCGTCGTTGATATACCGATGGTACTTGCTGAATTCGCAGAGGCAGTTCTGCAAATCCTGTGCGTGCATGGTGTCCTTCAAACTCGGTGCCAAGTTCTCCTTCAACTCGAACAGTCGTTCGTCGTACGTGCGCTCCGTGGTGCCGGGACCGAAGATGAGGTCAAGTCCCTTCTTGCTCCCCGGCCCCATGACGCTGAACGTGTGCCAGTCGGGGGCTTCTGACAGGAATCTGTCATTCTTAAGGTCTGCAATGACCTGCCCCGTCAGGAAACTCCCCAGCCCCCGGATGCCTCGCAGATGTTCGAACGCAAATCGACAATTCGTATCTGGCACTTTATGTCCATCCACTTGGGCCAGCAATCGGGCAACGTAGTCGATCTTGTCCATCGACTCCCCGTTAGTGCTGACCACATAGGCTACGTGGAAGACCTTGCCTCCCCGAACACGTATCTGCTTCAGCGTATCGATCCACGTGTCGTTGCGGTTAATCCAAGAGTCCAGGAAGATCTCCAGGGAGGGGGCATAGTTGAACAGATTGGACGCCACGTATGCCCGAGGCAGTTCGTCCATCATCAACTCGAACTTTCTCACCACGGCGCGGCGTTCTTTGGTGCCTCTGTCATCTTCGCGCCGCACGTTGCAGAAGTGATATCTCTGGAAGATGGGGTCATGACTCCATGGCTTCGGCTGACCCATATCTTTCTTATGTCGAACCGACTCCCTCTCCAGAATCCAATATTCGAACAGACCGAGCTTTTCACGATTTATCATTGAAGAATCCTACGATTGCAGTGGCAGAGGCAGTGACTACTTCTTCCGACGTGCTGCCGTACTGAACGTAGTCCCCGGTACTGAGTCCCAAGTACTCGGCTGCTACAGTCTTCCGATCGAAGTACTTCAGTAGTTCAAGGCCGTTGGAGATAATGGACTCGTACTTGGAGTACGACATATTGCAGTGGACAGTCAGCCACTCGCCGTACTCGTGGGCAGGGACGTCGGTGGGAATCACCAAGCAGTTCTCGTTCTTGACGAACAACTCGCCATCTCCTCCGGCCCCCATGCCGAGTCCAAGGGGGCGTCCGATCGGCACCGCGCCTTGGAGTATAGCATCGATCATCACGCGATTGAAGTGCCCCCCGATCTTCGCGTACTTGTGACTCCACGAAGGATCGACCAAACAAGTGAGCCGGCGCAGCAGTTCGTCTCGGCGCTCATTGGTAATGACGTCGTGGTACTGCATCCCGGCACGGAGCGCCTTGTCCCATACTCCGGGCCATTTGCACTTGTCCTCGCTGGTCAGGTAGTAGTAATCGATCCCCTTGCCGGCCAGATGACACTCGATGTTCCGAGTGTACGGGATGGCGGTCACAAGCTCGGGGACGTGCTTCCACGCCTTGAATGTCTGCACGCTGAGGAATCCCTTGTTGCGCAGATTGAACGCCGTTTCGCTGATGTCGGGGGTGACGGACACGTCCTGGGGGTTGAAGATCAAGGCACTCGGTACTGAGAGGTTCCGTGCTGAGTTGTACGCGCAGTGATGGACGCAAGCAATGCCGGAGAGCTTATCTGCCACCACGCTCAGCCACGGGTAACTCGCCAGGAAGTTGCCGTCGTGGATTACAGCTATCTGCTTTGCGACCGTGTCGTGATACAGGTCAATCCAATCCACGTTTCCCCTATTCTCCGCTCGCTTGGTGGGGACTGCTACTTGCCAGATGATGAGATCAAACGAATTGAGATACTCAATAGTCGCTTGCTTTGCCCGCCCGCGATAAGCATAGCAGGATTGGCGGGGCCAGGAGTATCCCCGACGCTGATCAAATTCGAGATAGGTGTGGGGAGACATTGTTCCTCTGCCTCCAGCTACCCCGTTCCGAGGGATAGATTCGCGGGGCATAAGCAAGATAGTCTCTACGAAATGTCCCTGTTCTTGAAGTCCGGCTGCGAGTTGTTCGTTGTGGTTGATAATGCCCCCCATATCGTCTATGGGGTAGAAGGCCAAGCATACTTTCATGAAACTCACTCCTCGAAAAGCACTCAACCCCGGACTAGCCGGGGTTGAGAGGGGTTGACAGCGGTTGCCCGCTGATTACTCGACGTCTACAACTTCGGCTTCGTTGACGAACCACACCAGGAAGGTGTGAGAGACCGTCTTGCCGCCGTTGGCTCCGTAGAACTCATCGACCGTCATGCCGTCCTTGATGGACGCAAAGATCTGCCCGCGCTTCGAGTCCGGGCGATACGCAGTCTTCAGCCCCTTGTCGGTCAGTTTCAGGACCTGGGAGCCGAGGAACACGTTGGCGCGGCGCTGGATCGGGTTGCCGTCAGCGTCGAGACGCGGCTTGCGCTCCTTCTTGGGGGCTTCGACCATTACCGGCTCGCCGTTCTCATCGAGTACGGGGTTGCCTTCTTCGTCGAGTTGAGCCACCAGCTTGGGAGCTTTCGGAGCTTTCGGCTCTTTGGGAGCTTTCGGCTCGGAAGCAGTCTTCTCGGCCTTCGGCTTGCGGACCTTTTTCGTGGTCTCGGCGGCGTCGGCATTCTTGGCTGCGTTCTCGAGGATTTCGTTCACGGCACTGGATTGTTCAGACATGGCACTCTTTCCTTTGTTGGGTAGTTGACGTCGCGGTGTTACCGCGCAAGTACATAATGGCACAACGGAGCTCCGGGCGCAAGCATTATTTTATTCTTCGGACACTAAAAATTCCCGAAGGCTTGAGAGAAAATTGGCCTCTGCATCTCGTTTCCCAGTGACCTTAGCCAAGATAGCTTTCTCCACGGAGCAGTCCATAAGTAGATGATAGATGTTCACTTGGTCGGCCTTCGTACCGGGGCGCACGATGCGGAGATTGGCTTGATAGTAATTCTCCCAGCTTGGGTCGTTTCCGAACCAAATGACGTTTTTACAGGCTTGCTGTAGACCGTCTACGCCGTGCGCTACGCTTTGCGGGTGCCCTAGCAGTAGGGGTATGCCGCCCCCTGCAAATGCACGGCACAGGAGGGCTCCTGCGGCGGCGCTAACCCCTCCCCCAACACGGGGCACCACGTACCCAAGCCGTTCATTTATCCGCTCGTAGTCGTGGGAGTATTGATAGAGGCAAAAAGCTGGCTCACCATTGAGTTCCTCTAGCAGGTTCTCAAGGGCATCCAACTTCATGTCGTGAATTCTGATCCACGGAGTCTTCTCCCCTTTAGGCTTGCAGTCCGGAGTATCGAATACCGCCCCCTGAGCCATCTGGCGCAGCTTGCCATAGAGAACTCCGGAGTTGGGGGCCATCACAGTCTTGCCCTGTATGGAGAGCAAGAACTCCTTCTTCAGCTCGTTGTACTGAGCTTTGACTTCTGGGCTCATGGGAAGCCAGAAATTAGTGACCTCGGTCGGCACCACCTCCTCAGTCTCAATCTGTACGGTGGTTGGGGCTATCTTCGCAGCCACCCTCTCCATCGCTCCCGGCACCTCAGTATATCCGAAGCCGTTGTCATTCGGCATCATGTAGTGCCGACGGAAATGGGTGATAAATTTGCCCAGATCAGCCCCGAGGTCGGTGATAAAGCACTGGGCAAAGAGGTCTTCCAGCTTGCCGGGACGGGGGGTGCCTGTAAGGATTACGCGCCGATTGATGTAAGGGAGATATGCCTTGAGACTCTTGAATCGGGCGGACTGCGGGTTCTTGAACTTGGTGCTCTCGTCTACCACCAGCATGACGCGCTTGTCTGCCAACCAATCCCTTGCAATGGAGTTAAGAGAGTTAGTCTTTCCAGGCTTCCACTCCGACCCAATTAGTCCCTCTACGTTCATAAGGTAAACGTCTACGTCTTCCTGCATGGCTTCTCTGCGGGCGCGCTGCCCCCCATGAATCAACGTGTGAGTCAGCCCTTCGAAGTCCTGCCAGAAGTCAATCTGCTGAGGCCAGCTAGTCGTAACCACGCGAAGGGGGGCTAGAACCAGAAGACAGTCTACCATCCCTAGCTTCTTGAGTACTTGGAAGGCTTTCAAGACCGCTGCTGTTTTTCCCTGTCCGGGCTTCAAAAAGATCCGACTGCCTCCCTCTTGTACCATCATCTTCATAGCGCGTATTTGTGGCAAGCGAGGAGAGAACACGGGCTTTTGTACTTTCCAGGGCGAGTTCTGAGTCATCGTGAACCTCTACCGTAAATCCCAATTGGCGGAGAATCTCATGCACCAGAGCCTGGAGCTTGGTCTCTACCTTTCCGGGAACTTTGAATTCTACAAAGAGGACGTTGCCCCCTTCCCAGAGTATTATCCTGTCCGGCACCCCGCGGATACCGGGGGCGGACAGCTTCCAGATGTACATCTTGACGCCGACCTCTACTGCCCATCGGCGCAGTTTGTTGACATAAGCAGATTCAATCTTGCTCTCAAGCAGCATTCTTGCACCTCCCACCTTTCCGCCAGCTAAGATGACACCACTTGCACGCATTCGGACTCGGGGTTGGAGTGAAGTCCTCACATGTGCGGACTTTCTCAATGTCTTCCCTCAAAGAGATGATGTGCTGATCTCTCTGCTCCGCCGTATATTCGTTGTTCTTGACTTGGAGCGGAAGGTCGAGATAAACGAATTTGGTGCGATACCGAGCATACTCCTTCTTCACGGTAAGAGAGATGTAGGTCAGACCCTGTTCCGGGTGGTCGTCATAGATACGCCCACTCTTCCAGTCGTAGACTGCCAGAGTTTCTCCCTGATCCTCCTCGTGGCTCAAGTCCGCCTTACCACGATAGTAGGCATCGGGATCGTCGAACGTGGTTTCTGACCAGTCCTTCTTCACGGCCAGTTCCATCTCAGCACTGGGACTGAAAGTAGTCAGGTACTCCATAAAGCGACGCCATTTGTTGAGAGTCGGGTCTCCGTGGGGGAACTGAATCTCCCCTTTGAAGAACTTCTCCAACAAGTCATGCATTGCTGTCCCCCTGTCAGCCGCCTTGCTTTTCGGCGGCTTCTCCTTAAGGAGGTATCTGGACTCCCAGAGGCGGGGGCATTGCTTGAATACCTTGAGGCCAGAGTAACTTATCGGCTTCTCGTAACTCATCTTGACTCCCACCCTACTCGTTTGCTGGCTTCCACGCGCTCCTCAAGGGGGGTGGCGAGAAAGAGCTCCTTGAAGCGTTCTCCGAAGGCTTGGCTGACCCTGCCGTGACAGAACCACGGGCACCCTATCGGCTCAAATCGCTGCTTGCGGAGTAGATCTTCGTAGCTTGCCGTGCGAATCCACTCAATCATCTCATCATCAGTCATGTCTATTCCTCTGCGCTAGACCAGCGGTCTCCAGTGAAAATGTCCATTCGCATTGGCACGTCGCAAGGCAGGGCATTCGCTGCCAACTGCATGATCTCGTATACATTCTTCTTGTGTTCGACTGGGTGGCTGACGCTGAATTCGTCATGCACCGTACCGAGAAGCCGAATGCTTGGGTCTAAGAGCCTGAACTCCTTGTGCGCGAAGATCAGAGCCTCCTTGGTTTGGTCTGCTGCGCTGCCCTGAATCAGGGTATTCAGCGCTTTGTATGCCCACGAGCGTCCGCTGGCGGGGGGCTCACAGAAGTAGAACCGCCCGCCCAAAGTCTTGATCGCCAGCCCCGTCTCAAACCGACGCTTGCAAGTCTTGTCTAGCTCGACAACGTCGGGCAGCGCCCCCTTGATGATGTTCCGCATGGTGCTGGCGTAGGACTGCTCGCACTCCAGCTTCTCTGCCAGCAGAGCCACGCCCTGCGAGTAAATCAGTCCAAGGAAGATTGCCTTTGCCTCCTTACGTTTGACTGAGCCGGACAGCACATCTACGACAAAGAGATATGGGTCAAGGTCTGGATTCTCATTGAATGCTTCACACAGAGCTCCGTCCTCGAAGTGGGCGGTCAGGCGCGGCTCCTGGCTCTTGAAGTCTCCGCACGTCCAGACCTGCCCTTCGTCCGGCAGCAAGTACGACCTCATTTCGGGATATTCGCCGCCCAAATCTCCCGGCACGTTCTGGAAATTTGGGTTGCTGGAGCTCAGCCGCCCCGTGCGAGTGCCGTAGCCCTCTGGATTCCGCACCTGATTGTATTGGGCGTGGATAAACCCAGAGTTCTTGTGTGCAATCTCCAGCCACGGCCCCATGAAGGTGCCGGTCAGAGTTGCCAGAGTGTTGCGGTCGCGGAGCAGCTTGTGGAGGTTGGGGGCATTCGCCAGCGCCTTATCGAGACTGTCCTTACCGACTGACATGGCCCCCTTCGCAGTACTGAGGAATCCTGTGTATCCCTGAGCCTTGAGCACGGCACCAAGCTCTTTGTTCGAGCCGGGGTTGAGTTCGGGGGCATTCAGCTCGCGACGTACCTCGGCATCCAACTTGTGGAGCTTGGTCATTGCCGTGCGGTAGTCCTCCTCGAGCCTACCTGCTTCGCACCGAATACCCCGGTTCTGAATTTCCACGAGGATGGGGGCAAGGCGGAGCTCTCTCTGGTACGGCTCCAACATGGTCTCCGTTACTATCTCGTGCAGATGATCGAACAGGCGCTCGGTCATGGCCGTGTCGGCATTAGCATATCGGCCTACCAGTCCTCCAGGGGCTTTCGCAATGTAGGCTCCTGCCCCCTTCCTCCCCCGGCACTCGGGCACGTTCATAACAATCCAGTCGTGCAATTCGTCCTGCTCGTTCTTGTCCATTCCGAGCCAGTCAACGGCCAGGTCTTTGAGAGACAGGCTGCGGGCATGGGGGTTGTGGAGGTACGCGAGGAACAGAGTATCGTGAGTCAGAAGCGGATCACGCTCCGGAAGTTCGAACCAGTGCTGGAGAACGGGTATGTCGAACGTCGCCCCGTTGTGCGTGATAATGGGACCGGACCAGAAGTGACTTACGACCCGCTTGGCGTCGTCCCACGTACAAGTGTTCCCCTCGGGATGGCCGAAGGCCAAGTAGATTCCCTCCTTGCCCCGTTCCTTGATTGAGATACCTACGGGCTTAGGGAGCAGGGGGGATCCAAATTCTATGGCCTCGGATTCTATGTCCAAAGTAATCATCTAAACTCTCCGGCGAAGTCCATGAGTTGATCCATCTCCTCGAAGGTGAGGATGATCCTATTTCTTTCAGAAGTGAATATAAAACACCGAGTAGTTTCTTCGTAGACTATTCTAATGTCTTCCGATTCTGGCTCTTGTGTTAAGACAAGGGTAGGGATATCCATGGCAAATTCTCCTATGGCGCAGAAAAAACTCCCGGCCGAAACCGGGAGAACCCCACGAAGAAACTATCAGAACTTCTTGGCTTTGGACGCTTTGGCGTCCTTGGCGGCTTGCTCTTCCGGGGTAACTTCCGGAGGCGCCTCGTAGACATGATGGAGCGTTTCGGTGATCTCGTCCATGCGGGGCAGCAGGCCCATAATCACGTCCATGGGCAGGAGCCCCTTGTTCTCGAACGTGATCTTGAACTGGCTCTTGGGGTCGGGCACCGTGCCGATCTGGGTAATCACACCCAACGTGGGGCGAGAGTACAGGTTCGTACACTCCTGCACGTAGGTCTGCCATCCTTTGACCGACATCACCGGCAGTTTGAGCACCGCTACCTCGGCCTTCGCCGCATCCTCGGCCTTCGTACTGGCGGGCACCAATCCCAGACTACGGATATTCTTGCACGCCTTGCCGCGCCCCCCATCCGGGTCGCTGTTCCACTGGTTCTGTGGGCATCCCTGACATGCGTCGGCCTGCGGCTTGGAGCTCGCAGGATGCGGCACCATGTTCTCACCGTCTGGGCTGTACGCGAAGCATACCGGACTGGTCAGATTGTTCGGGTCGAACTTGCCTTCGTAGTAGAGGTTAGCGTGAACGCTGGATACGATGATGGCATCCAGCTTGTTCCCGGCAACGGGATTGCCGTTGTACTGGAGGAGGCCGGCGCGCACCGTGATCGCAGTGCCTGAGGGCTTCTCCACTGCGGCGGCAGCTTTCGCCATCTTCGCCAGCATTTCGTCGTAATTCGCTACTTCAGTTCCCATAAACTTAGCTCCTTGAGGATTGATACGGGGTTAGCCCGTGCCGCCAGTATAGCAGCACGGGGGCACCACGAACAGCGTTATGCCTTCCTATTGAAGAGGTCGTAGGTTTCCATGTGCCCAATTCCAGGCACCGAGATCCCAGCTTCTTCCCGCTCCTTGATCGCCCCGGTAGCGAGGCGGAATTGGAGGAGTTCCAGCTGGTGAGTTTCGAGGATGTAGTTGCAGAATGCTTCCTTGTCCTCTACCACGGGCACCTCTTTAGGAGAGAGACCTGTGATCTTGCCGCCGATGACCATGCCCTCAAACTTCTGTTGAATGAAGACATTAATCAGCCAACTCTTGAAGTGCTCCTCTTCCTCCTTGAGGAGCTTCGCCACCTTGTCCGCAGCCAGCCGTTCGTCTCGCTTGTTGCGCCAAGCTACGATGACCTCTTCGGTCTGCGAACGGGTGGCCTCTTTCGGTTCAATATCCAAATTCTTCATACTCTGACACCTTTTTCACAAAGACAGTGTACCCTTGCAGAGCACTCCGCTCCCAGAGCAATGCCTGAAGGCTGCGCCCCACGTCGGTTAGCTGTCGGTTATTGGGCTCTGTTCCAAAGCACTGCGCCCAGACTGTCAGGGCATCAAGTACGAAGTACTCATCGCCCCGAAACATTCTGGTATAGTCGTAGAAGTTCAGGTGTTCGTCCATAGCCTCTCGGAGCTTGGTGGTGAACTCGGGGTTCTCCAAGGGAGAGAGCTTGGTACGGAGTAGCCTGTTCTCCGCTTCCAGCTCCGCAGTACGTTGGTCCATGATACTATTTCCAAGTGGATGAGAATGGGGGCATGGTAACGCCATCGCCCCCAATTCGCAACTAGAGCAGGAGGTCGAAGATATAGTCCGGCTCCAGCCCGTTCTCGTACAGCACTTCCTCGGGGTCTTCCCCCTCCGTGACCTGCTGTCTCATCTCCTGCAGAAGCTCTATAGCTTCTTGATGGGACATTTCGTCCCGAGTCATAAATATGCGAACGATAGGGTTGAGCTTTTCCATTAGTCGTGAGTTCCTATGTGCTTGACACCGTGATCTGGACACTCCCAAGCATACGCACAGACGCAGACCATCGGCTTGGCCTTCGGGCAACATGCGCCGGTGCGATTCTGGGGAACGGGGGGCGTGGTCTTGGGCCAGAGATTGCACGAGCAGGCCCAACTCGGGCCGCGCGCCACCTTATCGCAGAGTGCTATGTGTTTCATACTCGGCTCCTGGTAACTTAGAGAACTAGCGGGCTGCTAGTGGCACCAGTATAGTGCCACCGCAACGTCTAGCGCAAGGGGCTAGAAAACAAAAATTGCAGCGATCAGGGCGGGATAAGCTACTGCATCCACATGGCTCGTAAAGTATGGAGCACAGGTATGGGCTTCCTTAAAGATATTCACGTAGGCGTGCGTGTCCCACGGTCTCTTCAGGAGTCTTTTCAAGTGCGGCGGCATCTCTTTCCGCAGCACGAGCCAGTCTTTCTTTAGTTTGTCCCAGTTCTTGGCAGGGCCGTCGAGGTCTGGGGTTGTCCTGATCGTAGATTTTTCGGTACTCGGCGCAGCCTTCTGGTTCTTCATCGGTGCATCTCCACTCGGTTGGTGAGAGGGAGATGGATTTCTCTGAGGTTATCTGGACTAGCCCCCACATCAGCATGAATGCGAGGAATATCAGCGCCCATAGTTGCAAGAATTCTTTCATCTTGAGGTCTCCAATTCACGGGCCAATAGTGCGAGTAATCTGTGTGCATAGAACCCTCTCATTTTGCGTCACCTCCCCACAGTCGGGTGGCGGTTGCTGCTGACTCAGGGGCAGAGTCTCCCGCCATAGCGGCGTCGATTGCTTCGTCCAAATCTCTGCTGCTCGTAGGGCACCACCCCCAATTATCTGGGCCTTCCTGCTCGTAGCAAGAAAAAGGGCAATCATCGCTGCGCAGCCACCGGTAGCGCTCTGCATCCCGCCTCACCTCCGCAAGCTCGGCGCGGAGGGATTCGGCTTCATCCTCTAATTCGCAGATGTTGCATTGCCGCGCCAGTTGCCCGTGCTTGCAGTCTCTTGTGAGGCTCATATTCACGCTACTCCCCGGCTCGCTGCGTCTGCCGCCTCATCAAGAGTTAGCACCGCGCCAGCGACATACACGCCGCCAGCGTCCCCGGTTTCCTCTACAATCCGCGATGCTTGTCTCAGGGCTTTAGACGCTGCGCGAAGGCTCTCCCTACACGCTGCAAGCTCGGCGCGGAGGCCTTCACTACCAGCCTGCCACGCCGCCCACTGCAAACCGCAGTCACGGCTCCCTATGGGGTCACGCTCGTAGTTGAACGCGTGCGTGGCATACCACTGCTCAAAGCGTTTGCGTTCCAGTACCAGATTTGCTTCTGGTTTGTTGCGCTCGGATGCAAGCTCGGCCTGAAGCCCGTCAATCTGCCTCGCCAGTGCGAATATGGTTGCCATTGGCTCGTCTTCAGTCATTCCTCCCATCATCCCCCCTCGCCCTTGCGGGCAGTTTCCGTTGCCAACGCCAACATCGCGGCCAGCACCGCGCTCGGTGCGACACGTCGAGCGGCTGGACGTGGACGCGCTTTTTCCCGTTCGACCGCTGCGGCTATCCGCTCCTCTTTCGATCCTCGCTGTTTTGCCTGCCCCATCACTCCCCCTCGCCCTTGCGGGCTGCGTCACTATTCGCCAGTGCGTCATACAGGTTTGAGTCATAATCCATGATTACCTTGCGAAAGCGCCTAAGCTCCGCAAGCTCGGCGCGGAGGCTACGCAACGCCTGTGCCGCGTCTCCCGCACACACGTTGCCCATCACACGCGCCCAAGGTTCCCACGCCTCGCAGTAGGCGATCAGTTCGTCGATTACGTCCATCACTCCCCCTCGCCCTTGCGGGCTAGCTTCATGCTGTTGGCGATCCTGCGGGTCGCAAGTTGGCTGCTGCCGATTATTTTCCCAAGCATCATCTCCGATACGCGAAGCCTCTGATTCTGAGAAGCCTTGGTTTAATGCGTTGTGGTACGCCCGCAAGTCCATCATTCACCTCCCGCCATAGCGGCGTCGATTGCCTCGAAAGTCACTTCGCCATCGTCGTTTACGCTGGTGATGCGAATGGTGACGTTCGACAGTTTGCGGGCAGTCAGAAACGTCATTACATCGCCTACGTTTATGTCTCCCCACCAGTCGATGTGCTGATATACGGCATCTGCAACGCTATCAACAGCCGAGTTCTCCGGGTCGTCAAAGTCCCAGACAATATTCGGAGTTTTGAGGAGTGCGATTTCCTTTTTAGACTCCGCAAGCTCGGCGCGCAGGCGGTCGATCTCATCTGCCATGATGTCATCGCAGGCCACGCCGTAGCTGTCGCAGCGTTTCTTGCACTCGTCGGTTCCGCACGGATCGAACCTATCCATCACTCCCCCTCGCCCTTGCGAGGCTGCGTCACTGTCCGCCAGTGCGTCATACAGGTTTGAGTCATAATCCATGATTGCCTTGCGAAAGCGCCTAAGCTCCGCAAGCTCGGCGCGCAGGCGATCACATTCAGACATGACGCGCTGCGCAGCGGCCCATAGCGTCTCGCCGTCGTGGTCTTGTCCCAGCACATCGCCTACGCCATCCATGTAGTCGTTTTTCTCCTCCTCCAATGCCAACGCATTGCTTCGCAGGCGTTCGATTTCATCCGCAGCTTGTGACAGCAGGCGCGCAGATTTGTTGTGCCCGTAATCACTGTAAAGGTCTTCGGCATGAAGCCGCAGAATGTCAACGAGCGGGGTTTGACTTGTAGTCATTTCGATTCCTCTCATTTTGCGGGCGGTACGAAAAAGGCGCACGGGCAGTATACCACCTGTGCGCCCAGAATTGCACACAGCAACTCGTGTTTAGACTAGTCCAAGGCGCTCCATATAGCGGAGTGCTCGGGGTGAGGGCCGTCGTCGCTATAGATCTCGTTCCTGAGCTTGTGGTACAGGTCCGACATCTTCCTGGCGAGTTTGTGCTCCTCCATACGGCTGAATTGATTTGCCGCCTCGGAAAAGAAGTACTCGGAGACCACGATCCCGAAGGCGTCGGTGCTCATGTCTCCTTCCCAGTGCCCGCCATAGTTCTTGACGTGCACGGTTCCCAGGTCTTCGGCAGGCACCCAATAGAAGCACTCTGCCTCCTCCATGTGCTTGACCGCCCACTTGAGTGGTTCGGGGGGCAGACTCGGCGCTACGTGCTGAGCAAAGCGGTCCAGAGCATACTGAGTCTGGGCACTCAGTACGTTCTTGATGTACGGCACCTCGGTTACGTTAGATGCGGATTTCATTGTCTTCGCCCTCAATGAAGCCCGGCTCTTCTACTTCCCCTTCCAGCACCCCCTCCTCGACTGCGGGGGTGGCGGGAGAGTAACTGAGCATCAGCAGGTTATTGATCTGCTCCTGGAGTTCCAGCTTGGTTTTGATGAAGGTGGCTTCCGCCTCCTTGATCTTCGCTTCCAAGGTTTCCACGGCTGCGGCCAGCAGGTTGATCCCGGCCGGGACTTGCAGCGTTACCTCGTGCGTCGTGACTCGGACTGCCCCCGTAGTCCACGGGTCGCGGGTGTGCAGTTGATATTCGAAGGGGGAAGCCGTGGGGTTCTCGTTCATGTAATACTTCGAACGGGGAACTGCCCAGATTTGCACTTCGCCGGTTACGGGTTCGTTCTTGGTCAACATCTTCGTGCTCCTTGTGGGATTAAGATACTGGCTTGCTACCAGTGGCACCAGTATACTATCTTTACGCTATCAGTGTAAATAGCAAGAGTGCTGCGGCAGTGCCGATTATTCCAATCAACGTGCCGAGTATGAAGAGTAACAGAGGATCCTGCTCCTTGATCCAGGGGGTAGACTCAAGTTCCTTGGGCTGCTCGCGCAGTGTGTGGCCGTCAAGTTCCATGTGGTCAATGTCCTCATTTACAAGGAGCATTTCTTTGTAGAAGATGCACCTTTCGTTAGTGGTGTGGATATTCAAGTCCTTGAGTATCCCGTGCAGATTCCACCCACCCACCGTACGGATCATGATGGGGGTGTCCAACGGATACTCTTTCCTCCAAGATTCAACCATGTGAGATGCACAATCCATTAAATACTCCTTTGTTTTCACTGTATTCTCCGCTTGATGGTGCCGCTTGGGCACGGGTATATAGTGGCACAAAAGACAGTAATAAGACCACCGTACGAGCCCTGTGGGCTGTTCCTTGCCGGGGCATGGTGCTATAGTACACGCTGCCCCAACCACCCCTCGCTAGGAAGCACAGGCATGTCTGATGAAGACAAAGAAGAAGGTACAAATGTCTATAAAATGCCGGAAACACTGTTAGAGTGGTTCCAAAAACAATTGAGTTCTTCGGGCATCAGCCCCCAAATGGCAGACCACGCAGGACTGGTTCTGCACACCCACGACCCACTCGGTATAAAGATTCCTTACTACGACAAGTTCGGCGACTCAGTCCCAGGATACTTCAGATTACGAGTTAGAGACACCGACATCCCATTCGCTGCCACGTATGAAGAGCGGATGCGGACGAAGTCCAAGTATCTGCAGGAGAAAGGACTTGGTCAGTTACTCTACTGGCCTCGGTTCATGGGGGTTGATCATGCGGAGAATCTGGGAGACATAAGTCGCCCAATCTACTTTGTAGAGGGAGAGAAAAAGGCTCTTCGACTACAGGCAGAGCTCTCCAAGCTGGGTATTCAGGGCACGGTACTCGGTCTCCCCGGCATTAAGCTCGGCAAGACCATATACAAAGAGATCTCCTCCCTACCATTCCTCGTTTCCAAGCAGGGGCGTCGGGTAGTCGTTGCCTTTGATTGGAACAACCCAGATGCTGAGGCCGAAGCAGAGACTCGCGCTGCCGAGAATCGCCTGATCGGCTACGTGCGCGACCTCGGTGCCGAGTGCCAGATACTCCGTTGGGCAGTGCCCGAGAATGAATTGGCTGAGCAAAAGGTTGACGACTGGCTCGTTGCCGGTGGCGACCTCATGGGGGCAGAGGAATATAGCAAGGACTTAGAGGCGGGGCAGTCCGATCTAAGTGCCAAGCTCCACGAATTCAATGAACTCTATGCCGTGTACTCAGGCAAGATCATACTGCAAGACGCTTCCCACGTCGAGCTATCGGGTTCTCAGTTCCACCTTCAGACCGCGGACAAATACCTGTGGGACGAGACAGGCAGCAAACCCAAGAGGATGCAGGTCTCCGACATCTGGCTGTCCTGGGGGCAGCGCACTGTCGTTACAGGACGAACGTTCTTCCCGCCCCCTATCGGCCAGCAGCCGGAGAAAATAGTCAACGGCAAGATCAATGTCTCCCCCAAGTGGCCCGAACACAACGATTCTCCGTTCGAGGAATACAATCATGAACCCTTCGACTGGCTGCTCCGCAGGTTCTGTGAAAACGAAGAGCAATTCCATTGGCTCCGCAAACATATCGCCCACACTGCTCGCCGGCCCACTGAGGGTAGCTCCAACGCCGTGGTCTTTGCCGACGACGGGGGAACTGGTAAGGGTCTGCTATTCCGCACCCTCCGGAAGCTATTTGGTCACTTTGTCGTAGAGATTAAGGACGAACTAACCGGCAGATTCAACGATCGCCTTGCGGGCCGACTCATTGGCCTGTACGACGAGCCGGACTACGACAGGTCGGAGAACATCAATATAGACAAGAGTACCAAGCGGATCGTTGGCAACCCCTATCTCAGTGTTGAGGGCAAGGGGCTTAGACCCTACACAGTAGAGAACTATCTCCGCCTAATGGTCTCTATGAACCTCAAGTTCATAGGCCGCATCAGCCACCACGACCGCCGCTGGAACTATTTCACGACTGCTAAGAAGATGACCCCAACGGAGTCTGCCGACTTCACTGCATGGCTCAAACACCCGACTTGCGGCGCGGCTTTGACCCGATGGGTCTACAGCATAGACATCTCCGACTTCGACAGCAACGTGCTCGGCCCTGTGAGCAAGGGGCGGATCGAGGCTATCGAGCATTCCTCCTCCGTATTTGCTCAGTTCCTCGAATGGGAGGGTCTGCTAGAGCGGGATGTATGGAGTATGGCAGAGTTAAACATCATGTTTACCAACTTCGCTCCGGGATACCGCAGGATTAACCCCGTCGCACTCGGTATTCAGTTCAAGACTCTGTTAGGGGAGGACAGTGCGCGGGTCGTGAAGATAGGGGGCAAGGCCCAGCGTCTCCGCGCAGTGCGGAACGTGGGCTCGTGGATTGCCAAGGACGCTTCGGAGTGGGTCAAGGAGCACCATCGGGGGCGTTAAGCCCCCTCAGGTTCTACCTGAATATCGCACTCCTCCATACCCAGAGCGCGCTGGAGTTGTTTCGCAAACTTGTCTGCGGCCTGCAAACTCGTTCCGG
>ERZ724509.96-NODE-96-length-40128-cov-9.719936_pt1 | contig 40128 bp, 54 predicted proteins | sample MGYA00376042_ERZ724509 | MGnify/ENA primary metagenome ERZ724509 (study PRJEB28724, sample SAMN07190887) | wastewater metagenome | isolation source: effluent of sewage treatment plant in Hong Hong | place: USA: Christiansburg, Virginia | collected 2016-03-01 ...
GAACTTGCGAAAGACTCGCCAAGGCTAGAAGTATGCTTGCAGAGCAGGCAGAGGCTATCAAGCAGTTGCGTGAATGGATTGAGAAGTGGTGCAAGTTCGATTCGCTAAATATGGACTTGCAAGAGTGGTTTAAGTTTAGTGCCGAATACAGATCACTATCCATCCAGCCCAACCCCGACATCCTGCGCGAGAGAGATGCACGGCTGGTGGAGAGGATTGCTGATCTAGTTGATTCGTTCTATCCAAGAGCCAGCTTGATTGAAATCGCAGACAAGATCAGGAAGGGAGAATTCAATTGACCGACCCCCTAGAGATAGCCATCAATGCTGGCGGATGCGCGGCCTTCCATTCGGCGAAATTAACGACGGTGGCTTTCGTGGCTTCCCCTAGTATTTTCCCTGAACGAACACGCGGCCGGTAGCAGCATCGTGCGTCTCGCCTTCTGGCGGTATTCCTAGCGCGATGTTTCCGTGGTGCTTTGGCTGGATTAACCCGAGGCCGCGCTGGTCAAGGAAAGCATTCGCATCCTCTCGGCCAGCCCGGCAGTGCATGTCGAAGTAATCACGCATCTGTTTGCAGGTCGGCAGTCGCGGTAACGGAGTCGGCAAGTTTTCCATCACGCGCTTTGGTAATACCGCCAGCCGAACAAGCGAACGGCGCGATACATCAGATGCGCCTTGATCCACGCCACTCCAGATACCTTCATGGCATCGAGGAATACGCCATCAGCCACCTTGCGCGGATGCCTGATTGAATACAGGTAGTCATGCACAACAGCAGCCTGTCTCGCCGTGTCGCCTGTCGCCATAAACACAAGCGGAATCCTCGGGACGCTGGCAAAGTCGGTCACGAATCCAGCTGGGACGATGATCTCGCCGATTTCGTCCGACACGAATACCAGCCGGTGCATCAGCTTCCATTTGTTTTCGTTCTCAGAAACCAGGGTGACATTCAGCCTTGTGCGAAAGTAGCTCATGGGTATTCCTTGCTTGGTAGTTGGAAATGCGGGCCATCTTTGAATCCGCCCCGCCAATCTCCGCCCCACTCAATCGGCACACCTTCAAGCCGTGCGGCCTCTTTTACCGCTGCGGCAAGCAGGTGATAGAGCGGCCAATCCCATCTGATTTCACCGCCTACCTTCGCGGCAAGATCAACGGCATGGCCTGTAATGTGGCGCGACAGGAGCGTTTTTGACGCCCCGGCAGCAACGAGCAACTTCTGCCGCGAAATGTCGCGCAGCCCTTCGGTGATGATGAAGTCCAGTTGCGTTATTTCGGATGCCCGGTATATGACGCGGCGAAGTTCGAGGTGAACGCCGGCCATCCTTGCTACTGAGCGAGAATCAAGAATCACTTGATGTGATCCTTTGCCCAAACCCAAACCGTCCATAGCATCGCGCCGGCTGAGGCGAGAATAGGGATAATCAACTTCGATCCTTTCCACATAGCCACCAACTCGTCAATTGCCGGCTTGATCTCTTTTTCCGTAGCTAGGTGAGATACAACCATGTCGCGGATTTCGCCAAGTATTTTGTCCTGGCTGTCCAGCCGTCGATTGATGCTTTCTAGCCTGTCGTGCTCTGTCACATCGAAGCCCCGAGCACGAATAGCGCGTCAAGTTCGGCATCTGTCTTGCCAAGCGCCGCGCCCATGTTGATAACGAACGGACTTGATCGGAGAAACTCGGTAGCAAACTCCCATCCGTCTTTAAGGTCTTGGTCCGTCGAGGCAGCAACAGCCGCTTCCACTGCCGAGCGTAGGCCTATTTGGTTCAGTGCTTTGCGGATTTGCCAAGGGGTGATTGATCGCGGAACCGGAGGAGAAATTACCCGCTCTACCAAAGAGCCGTTTTCAAGTTTGAATTTTGCAAAGTTGCTGCAATGGCGCAGTGTTTCTCCATCGGCGTCATTTATTCCAACATACCCACCTGGCGCACTAACAGAAGACACAAACCCAACGATGTTCCCGTTATTCAGCTTGATGTAATAGCCCATTATCTGGCTCCTATCGGGAGAACTGAAAATATCGGCAAGATGGGGAGCGCAGCAACGCCAACTGAAATATTTGAAACAGTCCCAGTCGTAGCGTATGACACCGAGAAAAGTTGCAGCGTATCGCCTGCCGCGCAAGCTACGTCGATAGTGACACCGCCACTTGACGACTGCCCGACAGTGTTGCTAAAAGCAACCCCGTTCTTACAAATTACATGCTCAGAGTACGTGCTAGTTGCCAAGTCGAAATAAATTCTTACCGAGCCGCCAGCGTGCATCTTGATGTTGGACATTTCCGCCTGTGATGTACCAAACGATCCGTTGGCAAAAGGGATGGAGTATTTTGTTCCTGCGCTAACCGTATTTCCTGCCGCAGCAGCAGCCGCCACCTGCGCATTCGTTACCGTTCCAGCATTTCCGCCGACCGAAGTCACCGGAGCGGATGCGGCAGACAGAACGCCAGCGGATAGCGTCAGGTTTGATCCGACCGTGATCTCTTCCAGTGCGCCAGTGCCGGCCGTCGAGCGGCCGAGCATCTTGCCGGTTGCCATCGTCACGCCGGACGACGTTGCTGCGCCGGAAGCGGCAGCACCAAGGCTTGCCCGAGCAGTTGCAGCGTTCGCCACATCCGACAAGTTCGCCGACTTCTGGCAAGCCTCGCCAGCGACTTCGGCCAGTGCGCCCTGTACGTTCGTCGATGCGATGGTTCCGGTCGGCGAGAACGAGGTCGCGCTTGCCGTGCTGGTATTGGCCGAAGTCAGGCTCAGTGTCCAGTCGGAGAACGTTCCAGTGCCACCGACCGACGCGACCGACACATCAAGCGCCCCGGTTCCAGAGTTGTATGCAGTCACCGTGCCCTGCATGTACGACGCAGCCGGGTCAGACGTTCGGGCGATCTTGACCGGATGGCCGGGCACGAAGCCCTTGCCGGTTTGCGTGGTGATGGACACCGCGCCCGTCGCAATCGTCGTGCTGGTCGCCGATGTCGCAGTGATGCCGCCGACGTAGCCAGCCGCAAGGCCGGCAGAGTTCGCAGCGGAAACAGAAGATGCCGATGCGCTCGATGCGCTCAAAGTAGCCGATCCGGCTGACGCCAGCGCAGAAGCGGCGGAAGCCGTTGCGCTCGATGCACTGGCCGTTGCGGATACTGCCGACAGCGAGGCGCTTTCCGCATCGACCGAAGCGGATGCCGCGCTCGACTCGATAATACCCAGATTGTTGCCGATGGCCGTGATGTTATTGACCAGTTCGTCGGCGGAAGTCGTCGAGGAAATATTGACCTTGATCGCACGGCCAACCTTCTCGGCAAGCTGCTGCGTTAGGATCGTCAGGCGATCAAGCGCGGTATTGATAACGCTCGGGTAGAACCCACCGGCATTGGTTAGCACCAACGGCTGCAGGTCATCGACTTCGGACGTGATCGTCGTCAGGAAACCCGTCGCCGCAGCAGTGACTAGCGTGACCGTGCCGCCAGGATTGCTATCCTGATCCGCGTTGAGCGTGACGGTGTAGTCCGTCGTCAGCGTCAGGTCGGACTCGACGCCGGCCAGGTCGGTGCGGACGACGCGAACGTCAGCGGACGTGAACACCTTGAATGAGAACGGAAGGACAGTCGTCGAGCCGTTGCCAGTATAGGGACCGGCCTTGCGCGAAGTACTTGAGATGGACATTGCTTGCGCCCCTGATTGATTGCCGCAAGGCTATCTTTCAGGGGATCGGATACGCGCACCCTATCGTGGCTTCTGGAACCCGAACGCGATGGCTGCCGGGTTTTCTGTTTCGCCTTCTGCCAGCGCCTTGATGCCGGTGATCGTGCGGTTGATCTGGGCGCTCGGCAGTCCGAACAGGTCGCCGATCAGATTGACCGATGCCTTGCGGAACGCGTCGTCGAATTCACCCTGGCCGACCTGCTTGGCGAACTTGCCAGCATCGACCACCAGGCGCAGGCCAGCCGGACCTTGATAGTCGCGGCCCATGTCGTTCGCCCCGGTCAGCGTCTTGGCGACATCCGAGAACTCGCGGACATAGACCATCATGCCCATCATGTAATCGATCTGCGCGGCCAGCAGTTTCTTGGCGATCTTCTCCGGATCATCGTCGCCCGAGTCGCCCGGTGTGATGGCCGCCTTCAAGGCCATGCCGAGCATTGGCGGGATCAGGTACAGCAGAGCGTAGTCTGCGACCAGCTTGGCCTTGCTCTTTTCCGTCATGGTCTGGGCGACGCCCATGTTCATGGCCGTGTTCATGAACGAATAGAACACGGTGAATAGTTTCCCGGTTGCCCCGGTGCGCTCGATGCCGGCCTGATCCTTGAGCATGCCGCCACCCTGGGAGTCGATCACAGCCTGATCCGCCAGCGATACGGCACGCTCGTCGTCATTGCCTTCGGCGACGGCCTTCTCGTAAGCGCCCCACCACGTCGGCACATCGACGGCCTGCTGGAAGCGCATCATCAGGAAATAGGCATAATGCCCGACGAACTCCTTCGTCTTGGTCTGCCCTTCGACTTGGTTGCGCAGTTCGTTCAGTTCGCGGAACCGGGTGCGCGCCCGGTTTTCCATGAACGACGACATCGAATTAACCTCGCGCGTCAGTTCAATCGGGTGCGCGATGTACTTGGCAATGCCACGCCCGACCCACTTGGCGCCGACGCGGACGATGGATTGCGTAATGCCGAGTGGCTGGATGGCCGCTGACATGACGTTGAACCCAAGGCCGGCAACACTGACCGACTGGCGGATGTAATTGACCGCGATGTCGCCCGAATCGGTTGACGCCTTGTCACCTTCGGCAATGTCTGCCGACCACTTCTTGAATTGCTGCTTGACCGCGGGGCCGTAGTGGTTGCGGATGGCGCTGTCGATGGTCTGCGAACGCAGCAAGCGGTTCGTATCGATCAGCCATTCATGCCACGACAGATCGTGGATCACGTCATTCACACCGGAATACACGCCGGCCAGCGAGTACAGCAGGGGCCGGCCATTGACTTCCTCCGCCCGCGCCTTGGTAAAGCTGCGCCGCGTGGTCGCCGAAGTGTAGGCGCCCTGCAGTTGGCGCTTTGCGCCTTCCGCGTCGGCATGCTCCTCGGCGCGCTGGCTGGCTGCCGGGTCGTACTTGACCGGGTAGTATCCGCCGCGCATCTGCACGCTCTGCCCGTCTGCCGTCTGCACAGTGAAAGGCGTCGGCGCGATCCATTCCGGTTCTTTGCCATAGACGCGCCGCTCCTTGGCTGCGATCTGCGGGCGATACGACTCGAAGTGATCCCATACCTTCTGCACGGCCTGCCACTCGGCGGCGGTAAGCGTCCGAAGGATTGGTGCAAGCTGCGCATCTGTCCATACTTCGCCGCCCTGCAAGCGCTGCAGGTTGCTGGCATTGCCGACGTTGAGCGCGATGGCGATGCGGGCCTCGCGGGTCAGGCTACGATTGATCAGCGGGAAAAATACCTTTGCCTGCATCTTGCCGAGCTTGAACACTGGATCGAGGATTTCCGACAGCTTGGCCGTGGCCTCTGCCCGCATGGTCGTTTCCATGTCGCCGCGCTCGTTGGCGGCGCGGACGAAGTATTCCCACATCGGGCCGCCGTCCTTGCCGCCGTCCATGATCCGCGCCCACATGGCCGACTTGATATGCGCCGCCCAGAAGTTGCGCATCTTCTGCAGCGACTTGCCAAGCACCGTGTCGGGCGTGCGGGTTTCCGCCTTGCGATCCCCGGCATGCTCAACGATGCTGGCCGCGATCTCGTCGCGGATAGCCTCATACGCACGCTGGTCGCGGGCCGTCAGTAGCTTGTGCTTGAGGCGGCCAAGGTGTTCGATCTGCTTGATGGTATCGATCAGGCCGCGCAGTTCCTCGACGGTCATGTCCTTGTAGGACTTGCGGAAAGCCTCATTGACCAACTGCTGCGGAATGTCCGGCTCAAGGCCGGCATCCTGCTGCGCGGTCAGCCACTCGGCCAGTGCCTTGCGCTTGTCGATCGACTTATTGCTCTGCCCCTTGCGCAGATCGAACCGCTCAAGCAGTGCGTCGATCTGGTCGGTGTAGTCAGCATCCAGCCCTTTGCGCTTGCTGGCGCTTTCAAAGGTCTTGAGGTAACGTAGCCCCTTCTCGACTTCCTCCTGTGCGTCGTAGGCGGCGCGGGTGGCGTAGGTGTTGATCAGTTGGTTTCGCTTCTCTGCCGCTGCGGTGGCGAGGTCTCCGGCCTTGCTGGCCTTCTCGGTCGCCTTGGCCGCCCGCACTTCGCCGGATGCGTACTGCCCCGGCTTGATGTCGCGCACCTTGAGGCGGGCGATCATTGCGGCGGCGTACTCCTTGGCCGCGCTGGCGAGTGTCGTGCGCTTGCCGGTTGCCTTCTCCAATGCCGCCAGTTCAGTCGCCACCAGGCGGGCGCGCACATCGTTGTGGATAGCCTTGTCCGCTGCCTTCTTGATGGCTTCCTCGCTCGACAGGTCGCCGAACTGTTCCAGCATGCGCTGATCCGTCAGCGCCTCGATCTCGGCCTTCGGCGCCTCGGCTGCCGCCAGTCGGCGCACCAGTTCATCGCCAGACGTGAAGCCGAACATTTCGGCAACGATGTCTGGATGTAGCCCGCCCTTGGCAGTCATCTTGTGCGCTTTGATCGTCTGTATTATTTCTGCAGGCAGTCCGATTTCAGACAATCCGCCCATCGACAGGCGGCCAGCCGTAAGACCCATCGGATTGGTAATTGGAGCGTCTTGGTTCTGTTTCCCGGCAGAGTAGTCAAAGGCGTTTGAATATTGCGCATCCCCGCCGAGTTCGGACTTGAACTTTTCCTCAAGTTCGCGGATGTCCCACTTGCCGTTTTCGTCTTTCTCAAGATACCCGTATTGGCTCAGTGCCTCGGCCATGCCGTCGATGGAAAGACCGCCCTCGACACGCCAGAGCGGTTTGCCGAATAGTCCGCTGGTCGGCTTGTCGGCAGGATCGACGCCCCACGTCTTGACCACATCGTCTTTGTTGATGCCGCCCAGCTTGGCAATGGCAGCGAACAGCGAGTCGATGGTTTCATCGAGGACGTTCGGGTCGGACTTCGGCGGCGTTACCGGGTCGATCTGGTCATCGGCCGTCATCTTGCCGGTCAGGAATTGCCACGCCCGATAGATCGGCTGGCTCATAACCTCGGCGCGAACACCCATCTTGACCTCGGCGCGCTTCGCTGCGGACTCCTTCTGCAACTGCTTGACCACCCGGCCGCGTGCGTTGTGTATCCACTGCATGTCGCGCAAGCCACGCGCTTGCAAGTCCTCGATGGCCTCGTTCGTCGCGTCAGTGCCTAGCGCTTGGTAGTCGGAGAACTCTGCCGGCGTCATGCCGATCTGCTCGGGCGACGTGAAGAGTGGCATCATCGACCGGCCTTGCTCGGCCAGTGTGATCTGCTCAGTCGTCGCCAGCATCCGGTCGAACACGCCGCGCACCTCGTCAGTCAGTTCGACGTTCAGTGCTTTCAGGTCGCGATAGACGTTCATCATCCAGGCGCGGAACCGCTGGAACAAGCCCTGCAGTTCGATGCTCGGGGCTTTCCCTTCGAACAGATAGGACTCAAATCCTCGGGCGAACTTTTCGTGATAGCTGCGCTTTTCCTCGAAGTCGAGCGCGTTCCACTCGGACAAATCCTTAATGCCGAACCAGTCGAGCGTGGCCTGCATATCCTTGACGACTTGCTGTTCGCCCGGCTTGAGCGTATCGGCGCCGTGAATGGCTGCGTCCTGCATCAACTGGCCGGCGAGATCGGCCTGCACTTCAAGGAAGAAATGGCCGCTTTCATGCAAAAATGTACTCAAATCTGCGTTTTTCAGCAGGGTAAGCTGGAGCGTGGCCGGGTTGAAGCTGCCGCGTGCAGCCTTCTCGTTCTGGTAGTAGGTCTGCAGAATATCGACGGCGCTCTCGTCGAACACAACGTAATTGAATCCACCGTTGCCGGTTCCAGTTCCGGCGATTGTTCCAGCCGGGTACTTCAAGCCGGGGATACCAAGTTCGTTCAGGCGAAGGCTGGCAGCCTTGTCGCTGCCAAGTTTCCACTCAAGATAGGCATAGATGTTTTCGCCGTTCAGCTTGCCTCGGGTATTCATCGGCGAACCGAAATCGCTCAAGTTGTCCTTGAGTTCTTTCCACAGGCCGGAATCCTTGAGCGCCTTCTTGACGCTCTCAGGCTGCGATGTAATCGGCTTGTGCCACTGCAGCATGTCGTCATCTTCTGGGATGCTTACTTCGTAAAGCTGGCCCTTGGCGAAGGTGATCTCTTTCTTCTTGTGCTTCTGCACGAAATCGCTCAACCGTTGGAAATACTCAGGCCCAGACATGCCCGCTTTTTTAGCGGTATCGTTCAGCCCTAGATCACCGGCCTCCGCCTCCTTGATCCATTTCTTAGCCATCGGCTTGATTTCGCGGGCATCGTTGAAGTAAAGCAACGACGCGGCGTGACGCTCCGGCGTATTCTCTTCGAGCTTCTGGCCGTTCAGATAGACAGTCTGATGCGAACTGCTATCGCTCAGTGTCTTGCGGTAATACTCGGCGACTTGCTTCTTGCCGGCAAAGTAAAGCCCCCAGCCGAAAGCCTGGGCGCCTTCGCCTCGGCCAATGTGATCTAGGCTGAATTTGTCGAACTTGTACGGGGTGCCATGGTATGCGGACTGATTCAGAATGTTCGCGTCATTCGGGTCGAACGTGCCACGGTTGCCGGTGGCGGATTTGATTTGGGTCGGGTCGAAAACGATATAAACGTCAGACGGGATCACATTCCCGCTATCGAACCTATCATCCTCGAACCCCTTTAGAACGACGCCATCGGCCCCCGCACGTTTCGCTTCGGCGATAGCATCTGATACATAGTTTTCTTTGGTGTAATCAATGCTTCGGTTGAAATCTTCGGCCCCCTTAAGCCAAGCATCCCACTCGGAAGCCGGGGCGTTTGCTGCGGGCTTTGGTTCCGTATATCCGGTTTCATACAAGTTTTCGGATTTTAGGTATACAGGGATAACAGTCCCGCGCTTTCCAGCATAGGTATTCGCGTTGGTCGCCCTATTCTTAAACAATGGCGAGTCTGAAAAATAGAACCCGCCCCCCTCGGACTTGGCACGATCAGGGTCAAATCCTTCCATGTTGGTAATGTCTTCTTGCGTACCGTGATAAACCACCAGCGGCTTGCCGCCTGCATCAACTACCTTGCTGTCGCCGAACCAGTTGCGGAACTCGGGAGTGTCGGTGTTCAATCGGGCGGACTGGTTGAGTTGTCCGCCAAAATCCTTAACCGTTGACGCGTCCGACTCGTCAAGAAAATCCTTGATGGCTTGCTTCTTCGTCGGGTATTGCGTATCGCCCCACGGATTGCCATCGGATGCGAATCGCGTCAGTTGGTAATGGCCTGGCTTCTGCGCCGATGGATTTACCAGCAGCATCCGGCCGTCTTTCGTTTTGGCCTGCAACGAAAAAGAATCATCTGGAATTTGCTCAAGGTCTGCAACGAATGCATCCATTGCCTCCGTCACCTTGTCAGCAAGTCCGAAATACTTGTCGCCGTCAGGATCGACGCCACCACGGATTTCTGCGTCGTAAGCATCGAATCCGGCCTGCTGCTTTTGCAGATCGTCGCGCAACTGCTGCAGGGTACGGCCCTGATCAAACTGCTGCCCAGCAATCGACTCCGCACCGATCCGCAGCGGATACCGCTTGAACATTTCCTCGGGCGTGGTGCCCATGCGCGCAGCCTGCACTGCGTAGAAGTTGCCGACCATTGATGAATACGCATCATTGACCGACTCAGTGAATCGCCCGGCCGTCGTCAGTTGATCCTTTACCGTTGTCTTGACGGCCTGCGCCGATGCCTTGAACGTGTCGTCGCCTTCTTTCTCGCCAAGCACGCGATCCACCTCGGCCTGCAATTCCTTTGCTTGGTCGCTCTGCAGATACTCCTGCGCCGTGGTCGGCGTGAAGCCGCCCGGCTCGACGGCCACATGCGGCAGCAATGACTGCTCAAGTTCCGGACCGGCCATCGTCGCCATCAGGTCGGCAATCGGGATGCGAATATCGTGGCCGCTCTCTGCTGCTGTGCCAAGTTGCTCGGCCACTGCCGGGATAGACTGCGCCATCTGCTCGGCAAGGCCGGACTGCGCCAGCGCCTCGGGCGAGACATAGACCGCATCGCGGCCTTCGTCGAGAATCGACTGGAAGAATCCTTGCGCGGTTTCGGCGTCGCGCTGCACCAGCTTAGACGCTTCGGCCATCGTGTTCAGATTGACCAACAGGTCGCCGGCCTCGGTTGCTTGCTGGGCTTGCTGGCCGCGCGACTTGATATGCAGGCCGGCCTCGACGACTGTGCGAACAATGCCGCCCACCGCTGCGCCGACCCCGCCCTCACCGAGCGATTGACCGAAATCGATCTTGGCTTCTGAGTTGGTCATCATCTTGCGCAGACTGTCTTGCAGGACGTTTTCGCTAAACTCCTGCCCGCCTTCTGCCGTTGCGGCAATGCCAATGCGCGCCAGGCTGGCAGCGATGACATTCTTTACGGGTACAACCATCGGGCCAAGCAACTTGTCCAGCGCCCATTTTTCAGTGATGCCGGTGATGCCGGCGCCGCCTACAGTTGCCAAATCCTTTTTCCATTGCGGTGCATTGTCGCCGTCGATCTTCTCACCCATCGCATCAGCGCCCTGGGCGTACAGTCCGGCGCCTCGGGCGAATGGAAGCATGAGAATCTGCGCAGCAACTTGACCAAGACCGCCAGCGACCTGATCCCCGAACGTCTGCTGTGCAGCCGGAACCATGAGATCGTTGCGGGCCGTGTTCTTGACGATCTTTCCCGCGCCTTGCCAGCCTTCGCCGATCATCGGACCGGCCAGCGAATCCAGCGTCGGACTGCCGCCCGCCATCGGTTCGGGAAGCATCAGGCCAGCCCATCCTGCGGCAGACCGCTGGGCTACGTCGAGCAGTCGCCCGGTGCCACTTGCCGCCATGCCTACCGCTTCGACGGCGCCGCCACCGAATTGGCGCAGCTTGCGCTCGATCTCGCCAATGCCCGGCACGTCATCATGCGCGACCTTGGCTTTTTCCACATCGGCCAGCAGTGCAGCAGTGCTTGGCGAGGTCTTTGCCAGTGCGTCGAAGTCGATGCTTCCGATGGCGTCCTGCCGCTTGATCTCGTTCGGCATGGCGAACACGGTATCCACCGGAACACCAGTGCGCCGGGCGACACGCTTCGCCTCGGCATAGGCGTCTGGATTGGTATCCGACGCAGCAGAAAATCCTACCCTGGCGGATTGAGCAGTGTCAGGTTGGAGGGCGGTTGTTACTGCTGCGTCGAATTCGTTGCTCATTTACGGGCGACTTTCATGTTCCAGTAAGCGTTCATCAGTTGGGCGTCGGTCGGGCTATCGATGCCCTGACGCTTGAATGCAGCCTTGAGGTTGTCTTTCACATCGCCCGGCAAGTCGCCGGCCTTCATGCCGAGCATCGGGCCTGACTTGCTTGAGAACCAGCCACGGAACTCGGCGTTTTTGGCGAACAAGGTATCAATGTGCTGGGCGACCTCGGCGTCTGAAAACTTCTTCCCAGACTCGCGCTGCGCTGCGTAGAAATACTGATCGACGAAACGACGGATGCCACCGATGCGGGCCGCGTCACTGCCGCCGTCATCCTTGGGCGACGGGTCGATCTGCAGCATGCGCAGGCGCTCGTCGAGTGTTTGCTTGATGGCGCCGGTATTCAGATCACCAGCCGCGCCGGTGACGGACTTGCCGGATGCCTTGGCGCGCTCCTGGCTGAAATGCTTGAAGTCGGCCTCGGACAGTTCGCGGCGCAGTGCGTAGAAGGCGTCGTCGCTCATGCTGGCAAGCTGGCCGGGGTTGCTCGTCAGCTTGTTGTAAAGCCAGGGGCTTGTCGTGTCGTCGCCCTTGGCGATCTTCTGCGCGAAGCCGATCACGTTGTCGATTTCCTTGGGCGGAATCGCAGCGCGCACACTGGCCGGCAGATCGGAATACCGTCCGCCATTCTCGACCACGGCACGCATGGCCGCCGCGACGCTTTCATCCTCGCGTTGCTTGATGGCCTTGGTCTGTTCCTCGAACATGCGCTCGGCTTCTACCCGAGCAACCTTGTAGCGCGATGGGCTGTTCGCCAGGCGAGGATCGGCACGCAACTTTTCATCGATCTCGGCAAAGGTCGGACGCGCGGCCTGACCCTGACCGGCGTCGTATTCCTTCATGTTTTTGGCGACGTAGTTGCGCGTTTCCAGCGGCAGGAAGTCGATCCACTGCTTGACCGGAACGTTCGGGTCGTTCTTGTTCAGCGACACCGAACGGTCTGCCTTCTTGATGGCTTCCTGCAGCGCGCCCGGCCCAGCGTTGTAGGCGGCATAGGACTTGGCAAGGTCGCCGCCATTGGTCTGCAGTTGCTTCTGGAAATAGGCGAGGCCGATGGCCTTGTTATAGGCCGGGTCGGTCTTGTAGCGATTCTCGTCCCACTCAAGGCCGGCCATCTTGGCAGCCTCGGGCGCGGTCGCCGGCATAACCTGGGCGATACCGATTGCGCCCTTCGGCGAGGTCAGCGGCGTTCCGTCCTTGGAGAACTGCTTTCCGCCAGACTCGGTGCCCACTGCGATGTTGAACGCGCGCTCGGCGTCGCTTGTCTGGATACGTGGCGCCAATTGGCGGAGAACTTCGCCGGCAGCGGTAGTGCCGACGCGTGCATCCATTTCCTTGGTGATGTTACCGCGAACCGAAAGGATGTCGTCAGCGTCCATCTGGTTTTTGTACTTCTCGAAATAGCTGACGGCATAGTCGGTTTTGCCTGACTCAATGGCGCCGCCAATGGCCAGCGTGTGCGCGTCGCTGATCTCCTTGCGCGCCACCACGTCGGCCTGTTCCTGAGAAAGTCCAAGCAGGCGGGCCTTCTCCTTGGTTGCCGCCGTGATTCGGGCAATGGCGTTATCAAGGTTGGTCGTGCCATCCGGCAACTGGCTGATGTTCCCGCTGGCGCCGACCAGTGAAATCTCGCGCTTGGCCGTACCGACCGTGCCGTCATACTCGCTGACCCGAAACGTCTTGTACTCGCTGGACAAATGGCGCTGCGTTTCGCCAAACATCTGCGTCCGCATCGAGTCTGCGTGCTGACGGAAGGCAAGACGCTGCGCATCGTTGCCGAGACTGTCGGCGATCTGCCCGGTAACTTCATCGAAGCGGTCAGTGTATTCGACCGATAGGTCTTTGCCGCTTGGCCGGTTCAGCGCATTCCAGCCCTTCTGGTTGAAAGCGCCGACATCCTTGTCGTAGAGCAGGTTGAACATCTGCTCCTTGGCCTCGTTGCTGGCCTTGATGACGCGCAACTGATTCGCCTCTTGCTGCATGTCGACGGCAATCCGGCCGGCTACTTCGCCGGCCCGCATCATTGCTTGCCCCTGTTCCTGTGCCTGTCGGCCAGCAATATCAGGCGTTGCCGGAGCATCAAAGCGGGGCGCCGACTGCGCAGACGGCATGACTTGCAAACTTTCGTATGTCGGAACGCGCATGATCAATACCTCACTCCCAATCCGGAGCGCGACAGATCAAGACCCGTCTGTCCGCCACTCATTGACAATCCGCCACCGGCCCCAATCCCGCCTGTGCTTGGGGAATCGAACAGTCCCATCTTGTTCATCTGATACCAGTTGCCAGCAACCGACGTGGCGCTGCCGAGCAACGATGTTGCGGCTGACCCCATGGGAGAAATGCTGCTGGCAGCAGATCGTTTGATCAGCGCCTCGTTCTGGGTATTGACGGCCTGCGTTCGGTAGCCCCACGCTGCGCGCACGGCATTGGCCTCTGCCGTGTTCATGTCGATTTCCTTCATGATGTCGGTTGAAGCCTGAACCTCTGCGGCGTTGCCTGTGCCAAGATCAATGCCATTGGCAGCCATTGCTGCCCGCTGGCCGCTTTTGATCTGGCCGGCTCGCATTGAAATCTGCCCAGCCTGCCGCTGCCCTTGATTCAATGCCGACTGCGCACTCTGTTCGGAAATTCGGGCGTTGATATCGGCCATGTCGGCCTGAAACTTCAGGTTTGATTTTTGCAGGTCGGCGCTGTAATAGCTGCCTATCGCCGAGGAAAACATCCCAGCGATTTGCCCGGTCAGAGATATCTGAGCAAGCTGTGTCTGGTTCAAACTGTACATGGCATTTCTCCTGTGGGATGGAAGCACAATAGCCACCAGCCCACAGGTCACGCGCACCACTCACCCGCCGATAGCGACTTCCAGCGTCATGGACACCAACGTCAGCGGCAAAGGATCGCGCTGCCGAATGAACACTTGACCGGAGTCGGCCCAGGAAGGCGTCAGGACAAGTTGCATTTCCTCGCTTTTCAGGTTCGGAGCAGACCCATATGGTTCTGTCGTGCGCTGTTTCATCTCGGTCAGCTTGTCGGCATCCGGGCCAACAAAGATTCCGGACGAGCGATAGACGCGCAGCCAGGCCTTGTTGATGTTCTTGTACCGACCCTGCCCGAATGCGCCATCTACCTGCATAGCGAGCGGCAGCGTTTGCAGATCGGCCTCGATTGGCAGCCCGATGTGTATCTTGCTCGCCTCGTTGTCAAGCGTGATCGCGCCACCCGTAACGATGCGCTGGGGATGAACGGCGCCATCAGCCAAGATGCTGACAGTTTCCCCTTCCAGATGATCAAGACCGCTGATGTTGTCAGCAGGGACTCCATCATATGTGACGCCACAATCGACGAAGAAAGCATCTGCCTTATCGACGAACTGCCGCGACGCCATCCGCTCGATGTACTGCTTTTCCTGACCGTTGATCGTGCGCTTGATAATCGCATAGGGAACGTCTTCACTGCCTTCCGCCACAGCCGTACAAGACTTGAAAGCGCCCACCGTATCGTGCCAGTGCCATGCCCCTACCTGCTGCTCCGGAACATAGGTCAGGCCAAGCAGTTTTCCGGACGACGACACGAACCAGACCATCGGCTGCGGAGACTTGGCGTAGGCCATGTCGACAATATCGTAGGCATCGAAGAGGTGTGGTGCCCGCAGCGACAGATCGCCCGTGATGAAGCCATTGGCCTGCCAGCTATAGGCACACTCCCTGACGTGCCCGCCACGCGCCGCGCCGTAGAGCAGGGTGTTGTTCACAATGACCGGCTGGACGTTGGATGCGCCGACGTAAGACTGCGGCTTGACCGATATGGATGTCGGCGTGATCGCATCGGAATTGACCGATGCCACTCGCCACTCGCCGCCGCTGGTCAGCAGGAGCAATTGCGACAACGGGATGATGTGGCGAATGGTGTTCGCTTCGCGCGCTGCAACCCGGAAAGCAATCCGGTCATCGTCCTTGATTGGCAGCGAATACGACATGTTCGATTCGGTGCCGCTTTTGGTCATCCAGATGTTCTGCGGTTTGTTGATGGTGCCGGCAAAGCATCGACGCTGCTCGAAGTACGACACGGCGGACGGATATTCACCAGTCGAGCCAAATACCGTTTCATAGGTTGGTGGTGTCTTGGACAAGTCAGGCGCAATGTTGTCATCGACGATTGAAAGGCCGCTCGTCTGACCGATGTAGCCATACAGCCCGCCCTGCTTCTTGTAGACGTTGTACCGACTGGCCCCGGTAACTGCGGCCCAGGCGATTGTCACAGTGCAGCCGGTTTCAAACAGATTGCTGCCGACGCTGCCCTCGGCCGATGCGCTAGATTCGCTGATGCTATCGGCAGCTACAGCAGTGACAACGTAGTAATAGGTGTATTTGACCGCTGTCGATCCGGCTTGTGTCACCGTTGGCGCAGCAGGCGCGGCAATCGACGGGGTGAATGCGACGGTCGATAACTGCCAGTTCGTTGCGCCCATCCGGCGCAGTTCGCGCGGCGCATAGTTTGGATGAACCAGCGTCAGCACATCGGCCGACTGCACGAAATGAATATCGAACAGATCAGCTTCGGCGTAGGGGTTTGGCGTCTCGTAGATATTTGGGCTGCCTGGCATGGCGTACCACTTGCCTGCGGCTAGGTCAGTGGCGAATGTTCCTGCCGTGTGGGCCGTGGTGCAGTAGTACGTCGTTCCGCTATTGGTTCGAATTTCTCCAACCAGGTACGCGATACCTGTAGCCCATCCTGATGGAGTGCTGTAGAGCAGCGTGGCGCCCTGCGTGTGAAACCGGAAGTATCCAGCGCCTAGTTCGATCACCATCGTCTGCGTGGTCGAGTAGGTGAATGGAATCAACCGCGTCTTTTTGGTCGAATCCTTGACCTCGCGGACAAAGGAAAACCCTGGCCGATTATCAGCCGGGCCCTGCGGCTTGATGATGAAGTTTCGGCACTTGGCGAGGCCGCTCTGATATTTCGCGTCGCCGATCTGACCGAACATTTCCGGGCCAAGTTCGCCACCGTTGAACGACCGCTGCTGTGTCTTCACGTTCGGCATGATTTACCCCCGTGCAGCCAGTGAAGCCGGCATGTGTTCGAGCTTGATGCGGCGCTGGGAAGCATCAGACTCGCGGGCTCGACGGAGATAGAACTCAGCCATCTCGGATTGCCGCTTTGCCTCCGCTGCGCCGACATCTCCCTTGATGATCGGGCCGGCCAGCATGGCCGCAAGGTGATGCGACAAGGCGGTGACAAACAACGGCGAGAACTGCTCCGTGTTGGTGACAATCGCGGTGTAGCGCAACACGGCGTCAGCCTGATCGGTATAGATCACCTGCGTTCCATCGGCCGCTATCTCGCACGAAAACGGCTGCGGAATAGACGCTCCTGACGCCGTGTAGTCATCCGTTGATTCCGGAGGAAGAATCGCCATGATATTTACCGCATCAGAAGGCTGGGCATAGGCATATTCCCATTCCGGCCATCCTGAGCTAAGTAGGGCCAATTGCACGCGCTTGGTGGAAAACCCCCACGCATGAAGCTCCAGCAATGCGTTGCGGGCAATCGGATAGAACCGGGCGCAGTGTTCGGACTGCGCTGATCCCTCGGGTGGGTTGATACTGGAAATCGTCGCCGTATCCCCTAGATGGGATAGCGCCAGATTGCACACGTCAATTTCGGAACTCATTGCATACCCCTAAGAAAAATGGGGGCACAAGGCCCCCATGGTTGCGTCAGATCATCGGCGGTTAAGACTGGCTTTCGCCGTCCTTGGCCGGGGCTTTGGCTTCGTCGCTATCGGCAGGCTTTGCAGCCTTGCCTTTCGCGCCGTCCTTGGCCGGGGCTTTGGTAGGCTCGAACCAGCTAGCCTTGGCGCCATCCGCAACGTCGAACGTGTCGCCCTCATTGCGGTACTGGGCATAAAAGCCGGGTTTGGTTGCACGGACTTCCATGGCCTAGCCCTTACGCCACAGTGAAGCCGGACGGACGGGAAACGTTGCGCTGGATGGTGTTCGACACATAGGCGTCAAACTTGCCAGCCGTCAGCGCTGCGGTGCCGATACGCCAAGCGATGCGGAAGTAACGACGCATGCCAACAGGCGGCTGAACCTGCAGCAAGGCCGTGCCGACCGGAGCGGAGGCGTAGGCAACGGCAGGGCCGGCCAACACATCAGCAAAGGTTGAGCCGTCTGCTGAATCCTGCAGAACGGCCTGCACCGTAGCCGAGCCGCCCGAGGTGATCGCGGTATTGACCACCGCATTGATCCACAGGTTTTCGCCGGTCATCGAGTTGTCAGCAGCGTGGGCGCTGCCGTTGTCGTAGATGTTGGTCGAGGCAGTGTCGCCGGTAGAAGTGACCGCCTGAGCGATGGCCAGCTTCGTAGATTGGTCAAGCATTCCCATTTCAATACTCCTTGAGTTAGACCACGCGGGCCTCGGTGGAAAGGATTTGATCCACGGTCAGAACCGGGACGCCCATGAACTTCAACTGAGCACCTTGAATGCCCGTACCTTGGCCAGCAACCGATCCGGCGCCTACGGTGCCGTACTGATTGACCGCCTCGGTGAAGGACAGCGCGTTCTGGCTCTTGTCCAAGGCGCCGATAGACAGCATTTCCTTGACGGTGCGGGAAGCCAAGAACATCGGCGTGCCCATGCCCATGGACGGGATGCGGGCCATCGCCTTGATCATCAGCTTGTTCAGCCAGGTGGCTGCGGTGATGGCTTGGGTGCCGCTTTGGCCAACCATATCGGACACGTCGATATTGGCGATGCGAACCGCGTAGCGCCAATCCTTGACGTGCAGGCCGAACTTCCATTTCCACAGTTCAGCGTAGGCGCGGAAACGGTCGTTGTTCTCATCGAAGGCGTCGATTTCGCCAAGGTCTTGCTGCATCAGACCAGCTTGCGAACCCTTCGGGTAGATACCAGCGACGGTATTCTCGCCACCGACGATCAGCCATACCGAGGTGTTGTCAGAACCGGTGCCGCCAGCGTCGATGATGTTGGCGCCAGAGACAGCGGACAGCAAGTTGTAACGCGGGGCCAGACCGAGAACGCCATCGGGATTGCTCGAAGTGTCCCCATAGATGATCTGCTGCGAGAAGGTCTGATTCATGGCTTCGACGAACGCCAAGCCTTCGGACAAGCGGAAAGCGTTGGTGTTACCGTTCAGATCGGCCAGGTCCTTGTCGATCTCGTTGCGGCCTTCGGCCATCGCGCAGACATCCTCGATGGTGGCGCGGCCCGACTTGCTGGCCTTGACACCCTTGTAGAAGCTACGCAGTTGCACCGTCGGCAGGCCGGCACGAACAACACCTTTGTGGCCAGTCGGCAGATTGCCTTCGAAGAAAGGCAGGTACGTGATGATTTCGTTGGACTGGTTGAGCAGTTCAGCGACGGTTGCCACCTTGCCATCCGGACCGAACGACTTGGCGACATCGATCAGCGTGTTACGGCCGGTCGGGGAGGGAAGAGTTGCCATGCTTGATACTCCTTATTTCGATGAAGAGGTTTTGTCGTAGAGAACATCTGCAGCCGGACGCCCGTTACTAGCGCTGGCAGTAATGCCGCCGCCTGAAGTGACGATGCTGTCCTGGCTTATTGCTTTGCCGACCTTGTAGAAATGCTTGATCACCTCGGGGTGATTGCCAAAGCCGGATTCATCCAGAAGCTTCACAAGCTCAGGCGTTGCGGTGGCGGCGATAGCCTGCTTTGCCACCGACAAGGTTTCCGGCAAACGATCCCCGCCGATTTCCTTGTCCGCCCGGGTTTCATCTGCCCACTGCGCGTGGACGGCTGCAACCTGCTCGGCTTGACGTTGAGCAAATACCGGCGCCATCTTGTCGAGGACAAGCTGCGCCTTTCCTTGCGACAGGTTCAACTCCTTGGCGACGCCTGAAAAAGCGTCAATCACCGCCGTGTCGAACGTCTTGCCTTCCGGAGCCTTGAAGGCATAAACCTCCGGAGCGCCTTCGTCTGGCTTGGCGGCTTCCTTGGTATCGCCTTCTGCTTGGCTGGCGCCCTGTTGCTGGCCATCGGCATTGCCTTCACCGCCAGCCGGCTGACCGTCAGTAATAAGCGTCTGGGCCTGCTGTTGCGTGCTGGCTACTTGGGTAGTTTCGCCTTCAGCGTTCTGCGTTTCAGTGGTCATTGCTGTTGCTCCTGAAGCATTTCGATGTAACGGTCAAAGCAGTGGCTCTCGATCTCTTCCATGAGCAACGTCCCGAACCAGCGCTTTCCTTCCTTGAAGGCCATGCTGGCGGTGTTGGTATCGATAGACGGGCGATGCAGTCCTGCTTGATCAAGTAACCGAGAGACGATTCGTCTCCCGCGCTTGTCACTCATGAGCCACTTGATGTCGTCGACGTTTCTCTTGGCGATGAACGCCGCCCGGGCATCATTGGCCGCCTGGGCTTCGTCGTTGCTGCGGAGATCGAAAGGATCGTGTTGGCTCATGGGGAGCCACTTTAGGAGGCGCGAAAGCGGATACGCGCACCCTTAAAGGAAAAGCCACCCGTAGGTGGCTTTGTGGTTTCCCGCTTTGGGATCAGTCGCCTCTCGGCGTTGCTGCGGATCACGCTCCTTTCGGAGTTGGCGAAAGTTGAATCACGGTGCAGAGGGGATTAGAAACTACAATTGAACCCAAGAGTTCGTCTGTTTAACAAACACTACTGCCGGCTGGTAAAGTCCAGCTTGTTTCACATACACAGCGGATACTTGCTCGTAGATACCGGATGCTTTCACAAAGACTGTGGGGGCAAGCCCGTTGCTTCCTCGCGCCCTTCCGCCAGAACCAATCCCAATATACGTTCCAACACCACCCGGAGCAGACGCAGAATTACCGGCTGTTGCCAATCCGCCGCTTCCAGTCCCTGTGCTTGTGCCAACACCACCATCTGCTGCACCATATCCTGCAACTTGTCCAGTGGCAGCACCACCAGTTCCGCTTCCTGTCGATGTTCCAGTTCCAGCAGATGCGCTGGCATTGGCTGCGCCGACGGTGACTGTTGCCGTATCGCTACCACCAAGCACATTATCAACAAAGTATTGATAGCTGATGGCGTAGGAACCATCTGCTGCACCAGTCAGTTCAAATGAGCCATTTTCATAGACAAACAATGAGCCAGATGACGGCGTGCTGGTGATATTTAGACGGAGTTGCTTATTGGTATTGGCCAGCGCCTCGTCGTAAAGCAACCCTGCCCCGTTATCACCAGTCGCTGTCTCGCTTATGATCTGCGAGGCCAGCAAGCCGACATTTGGCGTTCCAAGAATACGCCTGCCACCTGACGACTTATTTAGGTTGCGTAGCATCAGGTAACCGTCCCCGGCTGGTAATAGACTCCGGAGCTGTCCGCTGTACGAACGAGAAGGAAGCCAGTTCCTGTTGGTAGCCCAGAGACTGTGAGAACACCGCCTACGCTGGTCGTTCCAGTGCCGTGCGTGGTGCTGGTTGGCGCCGCACCGATGACCCCTTGATACCACGTCCAGCTTACCGAGGTGGAGGCCAGCAATCCAGCGCCTGTATTGTTTTCCATGGCGTCGGAGGTGAATGTGCCGCTACCTAGTCCAGAGGCCGTGCCGCCTGATCCTGAACCCGTCGAGGTTCCTGTCCCACCCCCTGCAGTGGCGTCTGTGCCGCTACCTAGTCCAGAGGCCGTGCCGCCTGATCCTGAACCCGTCGAGGTTCCTGTCCCACCCCCTGCAGATGCGTCTGTTCCTCCCCCGGCCGAAAGTAAAGAAATCGCCCCACTAGACCCTAGTGATGCATAAAGATCAGAAACCTGCGTCGCATCAAGCGCAACGTCGAATTCAATGATGTAATTGTGCGAAGCGGCGAGACACCCCCCATACGCACCTGTGGTATCTCCACCGATATAAGCAGACGCTCTTGAGCCATTATAATAAAGCTGAGACTGTGCAGTGAGGTTGCCGTTTTCAATCAACCCACTAGATACTTCACCATTACGTGTAAAGCCAACCATTGTTGGTGATGGAATAGTGCCTTGAACCGCCCCGGCCCAAGCGCCAGCCATTCGGGTTTTGGCTACTATCGTAGAGCCTGTCCAAAAAGTACCGGGGGAGAGCGCTGATGCTGACCCACCGTTGGTACCCCTGACCGCTAATACTGCACCAACAGTCGTAGCATCAGTGTGTACTGATATGATGGTTATTTGTGCGGAACCACATGTCTCCATCCCCGGCGTGAACGCAACACCCTGTGCATTACTTGATACTTGCAGAGTTTTAAAAAACTCACCATACCCATTAGTACCATAGGTGACAGCAGCATGAGGCGTAAAGACACGCCCTGGCTGCACCAGGTCTTTAATTACGCCACCATCAACGCAAATGAAAGACTTCAGATTTGCGAAAAGTGGGTGACTTGTATTTAGTGTCAATGCCATGTTTTAGCTCAGAGGTAGGATGCTGATTTTGTCAGTGACACGGGAAACAACACCAATGGCGTCAAGGCGTGCTGAGTAGAACAAGCGCCCGTAAGTGCCGTTTTTTGCTGCGTTTGGTAAAAGTGCACCTGATATTGAAAACGTAGGCGGTGTACCAATGTTTGCCATGAACTCAGTTGTCCATTCAGATGTTTGTGGATTTTGATCAACAGGCGGTGGGGTTAATTTCACCACTGTCCCGTGATCTGAACCACCACCCCACAGATAATAAACATCCCGAACCGTGTCATAACAAAAACCGGAGGTACCCACTAATGCTGAACTGGCAGGCCCGGTAACTGGTGGTCCTGCAGGCAGGGTCCACGCAAAGCTTGCGTTAGTTGCTGCTGACCAAACACGCAACCCCCACCCAGGTATGAACACCATCACATTGCGTTTTGTGTTCCAGTGGGATGAGTAATAACCCGTGGTCCCAACATTTCCCATACCGAACAACTGAGTAACAACCCCCGTTGTCAGATCAATACGCTTACAGTTAGCATATCCACCAGCCGGCGACTTATAGATTGCATTATCTTCAGGGTTGTAGCAGGAGACTCCCCATGAGTTCAAAAAGTAGGGGTCGCCAGAATTCAGGTAATCCGGTCGCCACACTGGGTCGTTACGGGAAATATGAGCCACGTAGACTGCACCACCGCCTGCATCGTAAATTGAGCCACCAGTACAGTACAACGCCCCATCTTTTTCAAACAAGTTGTTATAGCTGTGAACTGTTCTGGTTTGCCCATCAGGATGCAAGAAGTAATGCACAGGTGAAACCGACATATCTGTTGTTGGGTTATTGATCCGCTCCCACGTCGGCACGTCGGCATACATATTGGCAACATAAACCTCATTACCACCGTAGTCCGCATGGCCTCCACCGAATACCCAAAAATTCCCGGTGTCTTCGCCGAACGCACCACCACACCAGGCATCCATTATGGTCGCTTGACCACTTGTCGCAGTGCCATTGGTCGTGTACTGCCAGGGCGGCTTTAGCGGATAAAGTGGATTTGCAGCGGGGTCGTTCTTAGGGTCTAAGGCACTGACCGTATTAGCGCCTATCTCATTGGCCCATGTGCGAACCGGGAGATTGCGTCGCCACATCGGCAGGGTGTAACAGCCGGCAGAGATCCTTCCACCGGATGCACAGGAGTAGGACTCGCCCATGATCCGCTTAGAAGTGCGTGAACTTGAGCGTAATCGGCGCGACGGTGTAGGTGCCGCCAGAACTGGCTACCGTCGCCTGGAAATCATCAACGGCAATGATCTTGTTGCCGTCAGTCGTGTCGATGATGGCCGCGCCCGTTGCGCTGATTGTGGTGGCACCTGACCAGACAGCTGGAGTGATGACCACGGTCGTCCAATGGTTTGTCGTATCACTAGCAACGACCGTGGATGTGACGGTCTGCCCACCTGCGGGGTAGCCTGTGCCGGTTACTTCCGTCAGGTTAGCCAGCGTCAAGTCAGTTGCTTGCGCGTATGTGGAGATGTCGATCAGCACGCACTTCAGCGTGTTGGTAGCGAGGTTGGCCAGCTTGGCAGCCAGAAAAGAATCGGGGATGTGAATAACGGCCATTTGTAATGCTCCTTAGATTTGAAAGTAGATTGAGCCGTCTGGTTTCCCATCGGCATCATTTGGTGCGTCAGTACCGGACGAGATAACCGCGTCAGTACCAACCAATAAATTAATCCCCCCGGTGACCTGATTCACATCGACGGTCGCAACCATCGTTTCCTTGCCGGCCTTGTCGACCACGCCGACATAAGCACCAGTATCCGGGTCGTATAGGTTGGCGGACTCACCCGTAACCAATGATTTCTTTGCCATCGCTTGTTACTCCTCGTTTCCGTAAAGAATGTCCTGCGCCCGCTTGGCGCTGGCGGTGCCACTGGCCTTGACCTCGATCTCGGTAAGCTGGATGCACAGGATACATCCTTGCCGCCTCTATCGGTAGAGGACTCGATTTCTTCGATGGAGCGGACGACCAGGCCTGCGGCCTTGATCGTGACCGGTTGACCAACCTTCATTGCCGCCGAAATGCCGAGCTTTTCGCACTGCTCGCCGTTCAGGTGAATCTCTGTGCCGTAACCGAAGTTGTTCATCCGGTAGGCGTCCATTCCTTCATCTGGCTCGTTCTTAAGACTGATCAGTGACATTGCGCTGCTCCTTTACTGGGTGTAGCCGCTGAATAGAGCGGTTGCATCGGTTAATGCGTTGGGTTCGTTGGTCTTTGCCGAGGCCATCTTCTGGGCGGTATCGGCAGCCTGATTAGCTGCAGCAGCTTTCTGCTGTTCCGCTATCTGCTTGGCGCGGGCATCGCGAATGGCGTCGCGCTTCTCGTCTGGCGCGAGCAGTTCCGGGGAGACGCCGAGCATGTCACCGTAGATGGCAATGTCCTTGTCGGAATCGTAGTTGTCCCAGACTGACTGGTCTTGCTTGAGCGCGGCCAGATTTCCGATATGACTGACGAAGCGATCAACCGAATTGACGCCGATGGCCCGCTGCGCCTGAGCAAGAATGCCAACTAGCTCGACGTTAATGTCATGCCCTTCCAATTCGGCAGGCGGAGGCGGAACGATGCCGGACAGCATCATCTGGTCAAATGTGATCTCGATCTGCGGGTCGAGCAATTCGTTTTGCAGGCGTTCAAGCACAGGCCCAAGCATCAGCAGCTTTTCTTCGTGGCGCTCGGCAACCTCTGTAGCCGTCATATTCGGATTACTGGAGTTCGCCAGCATCAGGAACAGGTCAGCATAGAAGGATGCGCGAATGCGCTCGCGGACATCCATGATGTCTTCGCGCAATTCGCGCAGGTCGATCTGAACGTCGTACAGCGTCCGAACAGAGTTGTGCGGCCCGGTCTGGTCGACGTAGGTAATCCCGTCAGGAAGTCGCTCGATGTCCTTATTTTTCAGCGAAGACGGAACTTGCAACGGAGGCTTGATCTTGTAGTCGATGCCCTGCGCCTTGCGAAGTTGTTCGTGTTGCAACTGGCGAAGATCACCAAGGCATTCTTGGCCCGGGCTGCTACCGTAGATGTCGCCACCGGTAACCTCCCATCGCGGGCAAAGGCCAGGAAAGCGCTTGAACCCAGACTCGCGCAGCACATGGTCATGATTGCCGAGCAGTTCGAAATAGACCGACTGCCAGGCCATGTTCTTGGCATCGACCATGCGTATGTCGCGATCTGTCCGAGGCTCAATCAGATGCACGACGGTAATCCACTGATCGAGGCTACCGTTCTGGTAAAGGCTTTGCACCGTCAGGCTGCAGTTCTTGTAACCGAATTCGGCAACCAACTGACCAACCTGCTTCTGGAACTCGCGGTAGAGCGTGACAACCTCTCCCTTCCAGTTCGTCGCCACGGCATACTCACCGGCCGTCAGCACAGTGTGACGAATCACCGAGTTGTAGTCCGGGACCACGATCGATGCCGCCGTGCCGAAGGCCCCCAGCTCACCGTAAATCGAATGCAGCGCCCGGTAAGTATTCGACTTGGCGAAGATGCGCCGCATGGTTTCCGTGCATTCGTTCAGCCAGACCTTGACCGGGCCATACTTCATCAGGTCACGGTCTTCTGTGGCCAGGCGGAACCATGGCCGCGCCGGGCTGGTCATGCCGGACATCATCCCGGCCTGCAGAATCTTCAAGCTGCGTGACCCGGTGTTGTCGTAAATGGCGTTGTGCCGCTTCTGGCCTTTGTTGCGATCCTGAATGAAGAAACGCCCAGATCGCGGCATCAGCACATCGCTGATGTCTTTCCAGTGTGACATCCAGCTTGACCGCTCGTTCTTGAGCATGGTCCAGCGCTGGAGATACTTCTGACGGGGCGTTTTCTCCATGGCGGGTTACATCCCCAGCAACGTAGATTTGCCGAGATTGAGCGCGCTTTGATCAACCCCCTGCGTACCGGTCAGCATCGTGCCGGAAGCGCCGGACTTTCCAGCCTGCTGGGCAGCGGCAAGCGCGCCGGTGGTATCGGCTGACTTCTGGTTGACGCGGTTGTTCGCCTCATCAGATGATTTTTCTTGCTTGAGCGCGTTCTTTCTCGCCTGCTCTTGTGCTGACTCCTGTGATTTTTTCTGTTCCTGGGCACTGTTATAGGAAACGCCGACACCGACAGCGGCCACCGCTGCGGCCACCCATGCTGCTGTTGCTCCACCTGACATGCTTATTCTCCTGTGATGTTGGTGCTATTTATGGCACCTGGCTTGCGGGAAAAAAGCAGATGAACCTCGTCGGTAAATTCGGCCTCTGCTTCTTCTACTGTCTTTGCCTTGGTGGCGAACACCATGGTCAGATATGTATCGGCGTGTGCGACGAATGCCTGCTTGCGGCCGGCGCTGGCCGGAATAACCTGATGCCCTACCAGATCGATTGACTCGCCACCGATGTAGGCTGTGGCATGGCCATGCACGACAAGCATTGTCGGGATGATGATGAATACGCCAGTAAGCACAACGCCTGCCGGGATTCGGATCGTTCTTGCATACAACCCTGCATGCAGGACGTGCTCGGTGGCAATCTCAACCTGAGGGAGTTCGCGCAGCACCCCTTCAAGCTCCCTAACCTTGGCAACGGCATCCGAAGTCATGGCCGGAATGCTCGGCGTGTGAATGACGGGGATCACTTGACTGCACCCTTGAAAAACACGCTATTGGTCTGGCGGTATCCGATGCCGCGCATAACTTGCTCAAGGACGCTGCCGACGGGCGCCGATATGAACGGCCCAGCGGCCCCAACTTCCGCAGACTTTGTTTCTGCCGCATGCAATAGCTTCATCCCGGCTCCGCTTTTGCGATGATCCTTGGCTACGAAGAAGCTCTCTGATGAAGCTATTGGTAATTGCCAATGTGGAACATGAGCAACCAGCAACATGAAAAAGCCGACTAGTTCGTCATCGAGGAATGCACCGAAACCGAAAAGCGCCCCGCCCGCTTCAAGACTGGCGTAATACGCGGCATCCGGTTTGGGCGTACCAAGTTCAGTGATAGCCGACTCGGCTGCATACTCTGCAAACAACCGAGGGGCAGCCGGAGACTTCTCAATCTCGGCAAAGGTGACAGGGCGGATGGATAGTGATGGCATGGGGGCAATTTATCGGCCCCCCAGCCAGAAACGCGCACGGCCTCAGTTCATGGCCGAATACGGGTCATATTCCTGTCGCTTGCCACCTGTCCGGTAGGCGTCAATCGGTTTGCGTTTGGTCACTGGGAAGGCGAATGAGATCACCAGAGAGTCGGCGCGGTTCGGCGATGGAACCCCGCGCGCCTTCATCTCCTTCTTCGCCTCGATCTGAAGCTTTCCGTCGAGACGCGGCACGATCTCCGGTGCCTGCAGTTCGTCGCGCAGCGTCGGGTCTTCTGGAATCGCCCCGCCAGCCTTCAGCCAGTCGCGCGCCAGCTTCCACATTTCGGCGCGCTTGTTCAGGCAGCCGATGTCGGATGAAGCCGAAGCGAACCAGACCAGCGTCCAGTCACGGCCGAGCCCATCGCCGGCCGACTTGATACCGGTCCCGTAACCGGCATCGATGAACACTGCGTCTGCCCGCTCTTCGTCCTCCCAGCGCGCCAGCTTTGCCGCGACGATCAGGTCATTGTCGTTCTTCGGCATGCGCTCAAGGATGCGGAAGGCCAAGCCCTGGCGGATGGAAATGACAAGCTCGTCGTCGCCTTCCCACGCCGGATCGCAGGTCAGTATCTTCGGCGCGAAGCTGTACTGCTCAGGCCGTAGCTTCCGGCCATAGGCAGCGGATACGTCGACCTCACCGATGAACTGGCGTGCCGACATCGAAGGGAACATGCCGCGCACGCGAATCTTGAAGAAGTCGGAATCTTCGCCATAGTCGGCTGCCCACTTGGCGATCTGCTCCTTGTTCGTCCCCTCAACGCTGCGGCTGTCAATCTGGCGCGTGATCCAACGATGCTTGAAGCGACGGAAGCAATCGCGGAAGCGGCCGATGTTCCGCGTCGGATTACCGAAGGCAATCCAGATGATTTCCGTTCCTTCGTCGGTCAGCGCGCCCTCGGTGACCTCCCAAATCTTGTCCGAGATAGCCGACGCCTCATCGAAGATGACGACAATGCGCTTGCCCTTGTTGTGCAGTCCGGCGAAAGCCTCGGTGTTGTTGTCGGACCACGGCACCATATCAGCGCGCCAGGTCTTGGTATGGTCCTTATCCTTGCTCGACACGCTTGCCGATTGCGGATCGAACCAATGCGACGTTATCGACAGGCGTTGCCACTTTCCGATTTCCGGGCTGGTCTTGGTACGCAACTGGCCTTCGGTGTTGGCGGTGACGACAACCTTGCAATCCTCGCAGGTCGATAGCGCCCAGTTGATGATCATGCCGATGCCGGCCGACTTACCGATACCGTGGCCGGACGACACGGCAACCAGCAACGGCTGATGCCGGCCTGGCCCCTGCAGATGGTTTCCAATCTCGTCAAATATGTCGCCCTGCCAGTCGCGTGGACCGTTGAACCCGGCTAACTCTCCGTGGCCCCAGTCATAGGCCATATCAACCCATCCGCGTGGATCGCGTGAATATTTCGCGGCAAGGTCGATCAGTTCGGCGTCAATGTCAGCCATTCCGCGCCCTTGCTCTGGCCAGACGCTCGGCCAGCGAACCAGACAGGTTCACGTCGATCTTCTCGACGTACAGCCCGGCAGCCTTTCCGCGTGCTACCTCAGCACGGATCGCCGCGCCGTAGTCCGTTGCCTTGTCGGCCTTGTTGCGCAAGCGCTCAAGCTCGGTCAGGTGCGACTCAAGCGTAATCCCGGCCTTCTTCGCGGCCGGCGCTTGAAGCTCGGCGATGCGCGCCTGGATACGCTCGTTCCGAAGTGTCTTGTGCGCCGTCGCCTTGATCGCGTGAGCGCTGTTCGATGTTGTCGAGTATGCCGATTTGTAAGCTTCGACTGCGCTCCCGGTTTCCACGTAGGCCACCGCGAACGCCTCCTGTTTTGCTGTCGGTTTCAATGCCATTGGTCAATCCGTGCGGATGAATTCATTGTGTGCGCGTGAATTATCACAATGCGATCTTGTCCAGAACCCGTTTAAATACGTCCTCCGGCTCCTGAGTCGGTGCGTGTCTCAATCTAGAATCAATGGCCCATGCCATGCGCTCCAAGGCCTTGCTTCCGCCGATACGGGTAAGGATAGACCTGGCGCGCAGGGAAAGCCGGTACTGCCCAGACACCTTTGGCTCCTTCGTTGTGCGCTTCGCCTCAGTATCCTTCTTCACCATGCGCTGCGCCTGGCCACGGCGGTTACCATCGAGAATCCCCTTCACGCCAGACTTCGACATTCCGTAGCGGCTCGCAAGCTGCGACAGGCTCATGGTCGGTGCATCCTCCGGGCCACGGTCACGGATCAGCGCGGACACCTCAATGTCGGTCAGCTTCGAGTTAGGGTGGTCCTGCCCGATGCGGTATCCCCTCTCGTTTGTCGCAATGTAACGTTTTGCCATCAGATCAACCCTCCCTGCACAACCTCTACCGCAATCGCCGTGATAGTCACCTCAACGCGCCCCTCGCCATCCGGCTCCATGCGCTCGCTGGTGATTCGCCTGACCCACTTGTCGTCCTCGATGGCGATCCCCTTCAGCGAGTCGAAAAGCACCTTGTTCGCGTTGTCGAGGTCGAGGCACTGAACCGTGTCGTCCCATGCAGCCGGATCAGCCTTGACGCGCTTCTGCCAGTCCTGCGGACGGTTCGGATAGAGCCTGATCGTCACCGCAACGCGGCCAATGATCGGGCGCAGAATTCCGGCTTGCTTGGCGAGCAACTTCACCGCGTTTTTGTACTCCTTTGCCTCTGAACTCAGCGTCGTGACGGGTGCCTTGAAGCCCTTGGGCATGTAGGTCCTCCAGTAGCGATTTGCCGACAGGGGATAGGGCAGAGTCAGTGAAATCGGCTCGCTCATGATGACCGCTCCAAATCCTCGGCGATGAATTCGGCCAGCGCTTCGATGGAATCAATCGTTCGCAGTTCCTCGCCGGGGAATCCAATCATCATCGGATGCTCGCCAAAATTATGCTCAAGCCACCAAGCCGAAAGCGTTTCCGCATCCCATTCAATCAGTTCTGAAACGGCTGCGGTGTATTCGCCCATGATTCGATACATAGCATCTCCAAGCGGACTTTCCACAACTGGCCCGGTAAGGTCAGAAAGCTGTTCCATGCGGTTTTCGCATTCGAGCATGGCGGTTTGCCATGTCGTCACGGTGGCGGTGATTTTTTCGACGCTCATACCCGCTGCTCCTGTTCCTGCTTCAGCGCCTCAGCCTTGGCGTGTTTCTCTGCCTCTTCGCGCGTCTGCTTTCCGTCAAATTCACGGATTGCAGCGCGCTCTTCGAACATCTCCTTGAACGCTTCGTCGAGGTATTCGGATATGTGCTTCATGCGGCCACCTTCCAGCCTTGACGAATGAATTTTGCACGGTTCTCAAAGTATTCAGCCCATCGCTTAATGCGTTCTTCGTAGTTATCGATCATGGCCGAAACTGTTACTCCGGCTGAGTTGATAATCTCTAGTCCTCGGCGAAGTTCATCAGCGCCAGGCTGCATATCTGTCCGCAAAACTTCCTTGAACTCGGCCATGTCTTCGGCAGTGAAATCTCCCCACTTGAGCGCATTTGCAGACCACGTTTCAAAGTCATCCTTGAACTGCTTTGTGACGGTCACAGCCATGTCAGAACTCAATCATTTCGACCGATGCGCTGGCTGGCTTGTAGCAACGCGGGTTGTCGTTAATAGATTCGAGAAATTGCCCTGACTTAGGGTCAAACCAGAATTGCAAAGCGCCGTTCCATCCGCTCCCATTGCGCTGAGATTCACAGGTCAGAATTGCGTCTGGTTCGTGCGCTTTTGACTGATCACCAGAGGCCATGGATTTGTGCTTTGGCTTGTTGCGCCACACGGAGAACACGTTCTCTGCCATGTCGCCGATCTCGCTTGTTCCCTTCACGTCGTGAAGTCCTGGAGGAGCGTCATCGGATACTCCTTTGCGGGCATGAGCAACAAGGTGAATGTGCGGTCCAGCTTGATGCGCAACGCTCTGAAGCTTATCGACGAAATGCTTTTGCCGCGTGTAGTCATCCGCGCCAACACCGATCCCGCACTTCATCAGCGAATCGATAACGATCTGTTTCACCCCATGAATCGCCACCGCATACCGGCACAAAGCAACCACGTTGTCAGGCTTCAAAGCGCCTTGATGGTCGAACAGCCAAAGCCGGTCTTTTGCGTAATCGAACCAGTCATCAACGAATGATTTCGATGGCCGACTTTCGCCTGATTCTTGGCGGCACTTCCTGGCCAATACTTCCTCTGGCTTGAACTCGGGAGAGATGATCAAAACGCGATTGTTCAACCGCATGGCGTGAAGCATTACCTGCGACAGAAGTTGGCTCTTGCCATGCCCTTTGTAGCCTGTCCAGATAGACAATTCACCCGGGCGAAGCTCGATCAGATCACGCGTCTTTAGCCAAGGCATGGGAACGCCGGCAGCTTCTGACTTGTGGTTCAGCACGTCGAGCGTGCGTTTCTTGAACCGTGATGCGTCACGGACTTGATGGACGTTTTCCGGCTCAGTGAATTGCGACAGGTCAATGCTGGAATCGATCAGGTTCATTTCCATCCCCTATGCGCAGCCCACGACATCAGGTTTTCGCCATCGCACACCATCAGATGCTTCGGGCGAACTGCGATCAGCGCCTTGGTCAGTTCGCGAACTTCGTCGCCGAGCTTGTCGCAAACAATCGACACATCCATGCCGTTCATCAGCGCAAGGATTTCGTGCTTTGGCGACTCTTCGTCAGCCTCAAGGTTGATGAAGCAGACAGAGTGCGGGCGGTAGAAGTTTGCCGGCGCCTTGGCATCGGTGAAGATGCGGACCGGAAGATCAACGCCTTTGCGGTAGCAGGCCATGAAAAAGTCGAGGCCTTTCATAGCGCACCACGCATGAAATCCGGAAGGGAAGACGGCCCAGACTTCGGCACTATCTTCGCCCAATTCCCTGAAATTGCTTTTCGGAACGCGGCGTCCCAATCGATGTACTTGTACCCCTTCGCCTTCGCCGTATCGATGAAATGCGACAGGTGGGAATCGAGCTGGTCATGGCCGTTTTTCTCTGCCCATGTTTTTACCGACTCTGATACTTCGAAGTTTTCAGGGATAGGTGTTTCGCGTTTCGACGCGACTATCTCCTTCCCTTCCCTTCCTTCCTTCCTCCCTGCGCGTTCTTTCACTGTCACTGACGCGTCGTCACGCGTAATCGACGCGTGATCGTTTGGGTCAGGAAAAGTGCTTTCTTTCTCTCTTGGATTGATATGTTGATGCTCTTCGAACGATGGAATATGTGCCAAAGAATCACCGTACAAACACACAAGCCCACGCGTCACTAACGCGTCACAAAGAGCGTCAATATCTACATTATCGGCAGGGAAATAACGCATTTTGAACGTCTTTGGCTTCCAAGAAAGACGCCCTCTTTTGTCTGCCTCACACCACAAAGCGATGTACAAAAGCCTTGCCAGAGGTTCGAGTTCTACGATGTCTTCAGACGTAAAAAACTCTGGCTTTATTGTCCGAATCCTAGCCATTTCCAGTACCTTTTTTTGCATACATCCGAGCCAGCCCGACGACAACCATCGCGAACCCGAGCGCCATCAATCCAAAAGCAGCGGCTTCAATCATGGAAATAACCCCCGCTTATTTCGTCTTTCCAGGTGGTCAGGGTGTCATGCACCAAGCCGATGATCTGACGAGCGAACAGACCGACAACGAGCGATCCAATCGACCACAGCGCAATGGTTTCTGATTGTGAGAAGTCCATCATGCGGCCCTCTTGATTGATGATTTCTGCTGCAGCGATTCAATCTTTGCTGCCGTACAGACAAATTTTGAGAAAAAAAAGAGACTGCCCACATCGCAACGAACGGAGTTCATCGACGTGTCAGGCAGCCTTCTCAAGATTCGCCACGTTTTCCGTGTTGACCGTGGAAGTCCCGCGAAGAACGGCCCAATCCACATCGGCCCGGAGGTCTTCGCAGACAACTTTCCTGCCGGTGGCGCGTTCGATTGCCGGGCATCGCCCGGCAGGAACACCGGAGGATTTCCATTTATGGACAGCCTGGGCGGAAATTGGCGGGTCAAACAATTTGCCAATTCCTTCGAGGCCGAGAATGTCGATTGCTGTTTGTAGTGTGCTCATGACCACATTCAACTACAAGTGGATTTAAACGTCAAGTTTATTTCAACCTTTTGGCTATTGAGCCATGCAAATGACTGAACATATCATTCAGCCAAGCCACAGCCCGCCAAGTGAGGGCTTTTTTACGTCCATGAAATCGGTAATGAAAAAATATTGCCCCTTATTCAACTTGTAGTTGACACGCATGTTCAGCTTGTAGTTTAATGACTCAACGCCACAAAACAACGCGGCGCTGCATCAAGGGGGTCCGACCCGCAAGCGGACAGCAGGGCGCCGGCCTGACAAGACGGCTACTACGTGTAAGTGCGTGACTACCGAGAGAGAACGGCGGCCCACTCAAGGCGAAAGCATGAGCGCTGTAGGGCATCCAGGAAAGCGCGTCACCTGGCACCAAATTTGTGGAGATCACCATGCAACACGCCGCAGACAGATTTGAAAGGACGCAGCCGGCAGAGCTTCGCCGCGTTCCGTTCAGCGTTGATGAACTCGACCTTGTTCCGGGCGCATTCGAAGCCATTGGCTGGGTGCTGCTCGCCTTCTTCATGGGCTGCCTTCTTTTTGGCTTGTTGGGGCTGTGATCATGAGTTTCGATACCACCATCGACATGGGCGAACTCGGCGACCAGGAAGCGACGGTCGAGTTCGATTACCACCGGGGCTGCCACGGAACGTTCGACAACCCGCCCGAGCCGGAAGAAGTTGAAGTGACCGGGATTATCTGGCGTGGCGTGGACATTCGCTCCGACCTTCCGGCTGATGTTCTGACGCGCATCGAAAGCGAAGCGTTTGAGTACATGGAAGACGAACGCCGCCAAGCCGCAGAGGACCGCGCCGAGTACCTGCGTGATTGCCGGGAGGCAGCATGATCAAAACGATCTTTCTTCCGATTAAAATAAATACAGATCCGGTTCCGATTCAGCTAGTCGGAATCAGGCCGGAATTTACCGACATTAGCTGGCATGAGCCACGGTTCAGCCTGAGTGTTGGAAACGTTACTGAGCATGGCTGCATTGATGCGCCGAGCAGAATTCCGGCTGGTTCGTGCTGGAAATACACCGAGTCGCATCACGCAGAAAACACGACGCGAACTGCGGTTTATGAATCAGTTTGCTATCGTCCGTGAGGTGAGCAAATGACCGCCTCCCCTCAAGCCATCGCCGCAGTCCGCGCCATCAAGCACGCCCGCGAATGGGGCGCCTACGCCACCGGCCGCTATCTCGACCGGCACAACGCGCTCGACCACTACGTCGCTGCCGTCCGCTTCGAGACCAAGCGCAAAACACGGAGGGCTTCGCTGTGATCTGGGAAGCCACCCTGAAGCCGCTGGCGGTCGCTCCGACTGCCGGTTCAGTTGCAACCATCCGCGTTCAGGCTGACAGCAAGGAAAAGGCGATCACGGAAGTTCGCTTCCATGCCGATTTCGAGCGCTGCGGCGATTACGCGATTACCAAGATTGAGCAGGTGACAGCATGAACGATCCCCTTCGCATCCTCGGCCTAGTCGAGAACATGCCGTTCGAAGAATACCTCGCGGTCGACGCCTTGAGCGCAACAGCTCTCAAGCGGTTTGCGCGCTCGCCGTGGCACTACAAGAACCGGATCGACATTGATCCTACGCCGGCCATGTTGCGCGGCACCCTGGCGCACTGCGCGGTTCTTGAGCCTGAAGCCATGGCACAGCGCTACGTTGTTCTGCCGGAAGATGCTCCACGCAAGCCGACCAAGGCCCAGCTTGGCGCAAAGAAGCCAAGCCCGGAAAGCATTGCGTCAATGCAATGGTGGGAATCGTTCGTCAGCCAAAACGAAGGGCGCGAGCTTGTCCCGTTCGCCGACTACGCTACCTGTTGCGCGCAACTCGAAGCGATCAAGTCACACCCGGAACTGTCGGCTCTGCTGAGTGATGGTATCGGCGAGGCTTCGATTTTCTGGATCGACAAAGCCACCGGACTCTATTGCAAAGCCCGCCCGGACTGGCTACCGAAACCGGACGGCAAAAACATCATGCCGGTTGATCTGAAAACCTGCGCCGATGATTCCCCTTCCGGTTTCGGTCGTGCTGCGGCGCGCCTTCGCTACGACCTGCAGGCAGCGCACTACACCGCAGGCATTGAGGCTGTCACCGGCTTGACCGTTGATGCCTTCGTGTTCGCAGCCGTCAGCAGCAAGCCGCCGATCCTCGCCGTGCCGTATGTGCTGACCGATGAAATTCGCGACCAAGGCAAGGACGATCGCCGCGAAATGATGGAACGCCTCGCATGGTGCCGGCGTGAAAACGAGTGGCCGGCCTACGGGTCAGGCTTTCAATTACTGGACTTCCCAGCCTACGCGAAGAACGGCGGCGAAGTCGAAGTGGAGTGGAGTGAATCATGAACGCAACAGTCGAAGACCTGCGCCAGACAATTATCCCGAAGTCTGACCAACTGAACGCCGAGCAATTGCTCGGTGGCCCGATGACCGTGACCGTTAGCGAAGTGAAAGTCAGCGACAGCGGAGAGCAGCCGGTCGTTGTTCATTACGACGGCGAGAATGGCCGACCGTTCAAGCCCTGCAAGACGATGCGCAAGGTTCTGATCCACGCATGGGGTGCAGATGGCCGCAAGTGGTCCGGGCGCTCGATGACGCTCTACAACGACCCGTCTGTGAAGTTCGGCGGCGATGATGTTGGCGGCATCCGTATCAGCCACATGACCGACATTGAGCGCGACGTGAAGGTGTCGCTCACCTCGACACGCGGCAAGAAGGCGAAGTACGAAATCAAGCGCCTTGTGCTTGGTGCGTCGTCCGGTAAGTCATCGCCGAAAGCGTCCGTCACGCTTGATCAAGTTCTGTCGGCGCTGAGTTCGTCCGATTCGCTGGAAGAATTGCTGGCCGCAGCCGAACAGGCCAAAGTCCTGAACAGCGACGACAAGGCCAAGGCCGGCGCAGCCTACACGACGCGCCTGCAGCAACTCAAGGCCGCAGCCCAGGGCATCGATACGGCATCCGGTGAAATCATCGATCCGGACGACCAGGCGTTGAAGCAGGTCGAGCAAGGCGGCGGTGCCATGACCTATGCAGAAGTGGCCGGCGCACTTGAGAAGGCTGGCAACGTCGACCAACTCGCCGAAGCCGCCGACCTGATCCAGTACGTCGGAAGCATCACACAGCGTGACGATCTGGCCGGCATATACAAGCGCAAGGCCAGCGAGTTCAAGGCATGACCGAAGACATGTTCGCAAAGCTGCGCCGGGAAGCAATCGAAGTTCTGCACCTGGCCGTGCGCGAGTGTGAATCGCTTGGGGTTCGCGTCACTTTGGGGATTGAGGAATGAGCCTACCAAATACTGCGGCCCGCTGCGATGGCGGGAACTGCCCGAGCAAGAAGAACTGCCAGCGCTACACAGCCCCACGCTCCGAGGAATACACGCGTGCTGCGTTGTGGCTGAGACGCGAAGCTGGGGCGAGTGCCTGCGACATGGTTGTGTTTGTGCAGCCTGTGACTACGTTCAGGGATGCATCATGAGCCTAATCGCCACCCTCCTTTCCGGTGAAGCGCCAACATTCCACGGCCGTGCGACAACCTACCTGGTCGAGCAGTATCGCGACAATCCGCTGAAGGTGGTCGCGCCAAAGCCGGAACACGTACCGGGCGCGAACATGATTGAAAAGCGCCGCAAAAACCGGGAAGTCATCATCAATCTGATTCGCGCGAAAAAAGTAACATCGTCCGAGGTGATGAAGAAAACGAAGGTGTGCAGGACATCGGTCCACAACATCACGAACGAACTGATCACCGAAGGGCTAATCACTTGCGAGAAGTCGCGGTGGCCCTGGGTTTATTCAATTACGGTGAAGGGGAAGAAGCCATGAACAAGATGTGCGAAGTGGCTGGCTGTTACCGTTTAGCTGAACAAATCAGGAAAGGTAAATTCTAATGACCGACCCCTTAGAAATAGCCATCAAAGCGGTCCAGATCCACGCAGAAATGCACCCGAGGCCAAGCCAGGTAACACAGGATCAGGCGGCCGAAATGGCCGGCGTGTCGCGCGGCACCATAAGCAAGATGATCAAGTCGGGGAGGTTGAAACTGAATGAGTTCGGGCGGATTCCGGTGTCTGAGATTGATCGGGCGATTGCTGCATAACGCACTAGCTAACGCGCCGGCCAGCACTGGAAATTGAACAAGGACGGACGGTGCGGCCGGTCGCGTTGAGCGATGGGCTCGGCGGCTGATGGATCGGAGAGAGTATAAGGCGATGGGAATTACTGGTGGATTTGGCATGACGATGGACCTTGAGCGCGGAACGATGCGTCAATGGGTTATGGGGCGCGACGGCGTGAAGCGATGGGCAGACACCGGCTATGCTTGCGAAGGATGTAGGAAATGTGGCGGCGAAATGAAGCCGAGCAAGGCGATTGCGCAGACCTTCACCGGACTGCCTGACTTTCCCGGCAAAGAGGTTGTGACGATCTCGCCAGGAGGGCCGGGTCGCCTGATCGACTGTAGGAAGTGCGAGAAGTGCGGGCATAGCGTGACGCCGAACGTGTAGGTGATGGGCCGAGGCAACGCCAGTTGCCGAAGGTCCAGCGCGAAGCGCGGCATCGACCGCTGTGTTAGATATTTTGGAGCAAGCAATGGCAAAGAAACAACCGAAATGGAAAGCCGGACAGCCGCATGCAGGGCCGAGAGGCTGGGAAATTTTCAACGAGCGAAACAACGAGCAACTGTGCGCCGAAATGACGGCAGATGCGATGCAGACAGTGCTGCACGCGCTGAAGGTTTCTCAGGCGGCGGCGGAGCTTGTTGCCGCGAAGGGCAGGCACAACACGATGCTGGCTTACAAGGCGCTGGAAAGTGCATTTGGCGGCGGTATCTAACGCTGGAAGTGAGCCGACTGAGCGGCGGTAGCCGCGAAGGTCGGCTCGACTGGAATGTTATGCAACAACGATGAATTGGAGCGAGAAATGCTGAAACCGTACTTTGTGGAACTGAAGATTGCCGCTGTGGTGATGGCGGAAAGCGAGATTGACGCGCTTTGCGTTGCCGAGAGCGAGGCCCGCGAAATTTGCGGAGATGGCGAGTTGACCGCAGACGATGCAACCGAGGTGAAAAGCCTGGAGCAACTGACGCGCCTTGACCGCGAATGGGATGGCATGTGCCTACCGTACAACGGAGACGGCAGCACCCGGCTGAAAGACCTGCTGCCGGAAGCGTAGCCGTTTAAGGACACGAGAACGGCGGACATGTTTGCATAACGCCTGAGATAACCGGAGCGACGCGGATTTATCGCGGCGCGACCGGTTGATTGAATAGTTAGAAGTGCTGCGGTCAACAGGAAAACGGAGCGAAAAATGGAATGGCAACGGATTGAAACAAAACCAAAGCCGAAGCAAAAACAAGACTGCATCGTCTTGACAAAAGACGGCGCAGTTTTTCGAGCGATTTCCCATAGTGGATGGCTTGGAGGTTTTTGCAATGGGGATGGAACAAATGGGTTCGGGATACCAAATGTTACCCACTGGACGCCATTTGTTGCGCCTTCTAACGCACTAGCTCAGGGGCGCGGCGATTAGCCGCGTCCCGCTGGAGCGACGGGTTCGACGTCAACGAGAGGACAAAATGAAACTGACTGACGCACAAAACGAAAAGCTGGAATGGCTGCACAAGCAAGGCGGAAGCGGCTACCTGGATAAACACGGGAGAATGGTTGCCGGTGGCGACCACATGCCGCAAGGCTGCTGGCCTGCGTGGTTGAACTTGGTGGCGCACGGGCTGATTGCTGGCGGCGATGGCCGACTGACGATAACCGACTACGGGCGCCGCCACATGGTGCCAAGCGGAGCCGCCGAATGACAACGCCGATTGGATTGCGACCGATGCACAGCAGGCCGAACCCAGGCCAGCGCGTGACGGTCTTGATGCGCGACGGAACGCAGTTGCACGACTGCTGCGCGACGATGATTTATGTAGCCGACCGCGCCGGGATTGTGATTTACAACAAGCGCAAAGCAGTTGATGAGTCACTGGCAAAAGGCTGGTGGCCTGTGACGCCGAACGCCTGAGTTCAAGCGACTGCGCGGCTCTTCGCGCAGGTCGCGTGGAACGTGGAGTTAGAAGTGATTGCTACGGTGAACGGAGGAAACATGGCAAAAAGCAAGATTCGGTTTAACACACCGCGAATTTGGACGGCGCACGAAGAACGGGTGATGCGTGAAGACGATTGCGGCGGATGGGTGCGGCTGCACGACTACAACGAACTGCTGTACGCATATCGTGGAGCGCTGGCGCAGCTTGACCGGGCGGCGAAGCGAATTGCAGGGATGAAACAGACTGCTTCTAACGCTTAGGTAACAAGCCGCCGCGACCGGTGGCCATTTGACGAACAACGCTCATTGCGGCGGTCTTGTTGACCGTTGGGTTGGGCCGGTTTTTACAGGAGATTGAAATGAGTGATAAAGGAATAGATCTGAAAATTGATGAGTGCAAAATTTTGCAAACCATGAATGAAATGTGCGCAGAATCTTTGCCACCTGATTTGCATGATTCATGGGAAGAAATAAAAGCATTCCTAATTGATACAAGGAGTCAGCTTGACCCGCTATCTCCGACTTTCGGTGATGTTGCGGCTATCATAAAACAGCTTTACACACCGATTACGCCCAACGTAGAGCTAACCGGCGCTGCGCGCCACGGACATCAAACGAAGCCACAGGAGATTGAGAAATGACGAACGAAAAGACGACCGATAGCGCAGCGTCCGCGTTGAGCGCCGGGTTGGGGGTTGCCAACTGTAAGCACTGCGGAAGCAAAGACTACACAATACAACTGCTACACGTTGGCTTCCGGCAGCGGATTTTGGTTGTCGAGTGCAGAGAATGCAGGTACGACTTGATCCCGGTGGTACTGGACTATTTCATGCCGGAAGCCGAGTGTTATACCAAGTGCCGCGAAGCATGGAATGCCGCAAATGAGACCCCCAACGCTTAGGTAACAAGCCGCCGCGACTGGTGGCTATTTGACGGACAACGCTCATTGCGGCGGTCTTGTTGACCGCTGAGTTGGGCGGGTTTTAAGGAGATTGAAATGGCAGAAAACATGAGCATGGCTGACCAGGCCGTACAGGCGCTA
>ERZ724509.100-NODE-100-length-40041-cov-7.941104_pt1 | contig 40041 bp, 66 predicted proteins | sample MGYA00376042_ERZ724509 | MGnify/ENA primary metagenome ERZ724509 (study PRJEB28724, sample SAMN07190887) | wastewater metagenome | isolation source: effluent of sewage treatment plant in Hong Hong | place: USA: Christiansburg, Virginia | collected 2016-03-01 ...
CTTTGCTGGCGGGGGTGATGTGGTCGACGCTGGTGGCGGTGTTGCTGCAGTAGTGGCAGGTGTGGTTGTCGCGCTTGAGGATGCGTGCGCGTAGGCGCTTCCAGTTGCTGGGCATCGGACGGCCGGAGCGACCTGGCTGGTCGGCGACATGCTCGGTGCAGTAGCTGTCGCGCGTAAGTTCGGGGCAGCCTGGTTGACAGCAGGGGCTGAGGCCTCGCTGCTTGGTCACCCGTCTTCGTCGGGGTCTTCGTGTGCCCCGGCGGCGAAGGCGGAGGAGGTGATCAGCGCGGTCTGTTTGATCAGCCAGTCGTTGACCGTGCCGAGAGTAATGAGCCAGTGCTGCCCCTCTGGCACGAACCAGTTGGTGGCCATCATGTCGTCCTCTGTGTCGAGAGCGATCATGAGCACGGCGCCGGCGAGCTTGCGGCCCCTGATGCTGTCGAGTGCTTCCGCTGCTAGCGCGCCTAGCTGCTGCTCCGGTGTGGTGTTCATCAGGCTGCGCGTCTGGTGGGTTGCCAGGGTTGGTCTGCGTGGCGGGGGCGTGGGCCGCGTGCGATGCGTTGTGCGCGGTCGGTGTCGCATGCTGGGCAGGGGCAGTCCAGCCGGTCTGTGCAGGGCGGCTGGGTGGTGGGGGTGAACGTCAGCAGGTGCAGCCGTGTGGGCTGCGTGCTGTGGGTGCTCATGGGTGAGGTGTGGCCCTGTGTGCGGGGTCGCTGGGTTAGCGACGCTTTCGCGGACACCGGCGGCTATGTGGCCGGTGTGTGCCGTACTGGGTCACGCGGGATGATAGCTACTCGTCGGACGGACTGGTCTAGGTTGTAGTCGATGGCGCGTTCAGGCTGCTTTGAGGTCGCGGTCGAGGAGGCGTAGTTCGCGGCGTAGGACTTCGAGGCGTCGGGTGGTGTGGGGGTTGGGGTGGAGTTGGTCTTCGAGGTTGCGGAGGGCGGCTTCGATGGTGCGGCGTTCGCGGATGAGGACGCTGTCTTGGAGTTGCTGGTCTCGGGCGTGGGCGGCTTTGGTGATGTGGTGGAGGTCGGTGGGGTGGAGGGCTTCGGGTTCGCCTTGGGCTGCGTCGGTCGGGTTTTCGGTGTAGTCGTCGAGGGTTCCCATTTGGGCTCTGAGGAGGCGTCGGTGGTCGGTGGTGTCGATGGTGAAGGTGAGGACCCAGGCGTGCTTTTGGGCGTGGTGGGCGTGGTAGCGGTCGAGGAGTAGCTGTTCGGGGAGCTCGTCTGGGTGCTGGTCGCTGAGGCGCTGGTGCCAGGTGCGGTCGCGGGTGGCGAGCCACGCGGTTTTGAAGTCGAGGGTGGTGCGGTGGCCTTCGGCTATGGCGTCTTTGAGCGTGATGTCGCCGAGCTGCTGGCTGGTGACGTCGGTGATGAGAAGGCGTCCGATGGCTTCGTGGCCGCCGGGTTGGATGCTGTAGGTGCCGCCGGGCTTGTAGCTGCAGGCGAGGACGGTGATGCCGTCGTGGGTGTCGGTGTGTTTGAGGGGCCGGCGTTTCTTGGTGCCGTTTCGGCGCTGCACGTACGGTGACGCTGGCGGCGCGTAGGGCTTGATGGGGAGGCGGGCCTGGGTCTTCTTGCCGCGGAGGATGGCTCGGGCGAGGTCCGGACGGAGGATCATGGCTCAAGCCTCGGCTTTAGTTCCACCATCGCCGTCCAGGTGTCGGGGCCGGGTCTGCGCCACTTCTCGTTGGGTGCCTGCTCGATGGGGCGCCCTTCGCCGGGGTCGTCTCCGTCCCAGACCTCGGGTGCATTCCCGTCCCATGCGTGAACGCAGATCGGCCGGGCGCACCATTCCGGGACGGAGGCGACGCGCTGGCAGGTCAGGCAGATGAGAGTTCTCATGGGCTTGGTGTCCAGTGATCGGTGCGGCCGGGGATCTGTGCGAGTTTGAGCGTGCCGTCCGCGCACTCCAGGAATTCGCCGCTACCGCGGTAGCGGCGAATCAGTAGACCGGGGCGACCCCGTTCTTGCCCGTCGACGATTACCCGCACGGGGTCGCGGCGGTCATCCCACTCGACTCGGTAGATGTTGCCCTCGGCTGTCGTGCCTTCGCTGATGGCCGTGGTCATGGTGTGTCCCTTCGTTCGATCCGGTCGATGGTCATCGTCCCTCCAGCTGGTTTCGCGCTCAAGCTCGAGCCGGCACCAGCGAAAGGGGCATGCCCGAGCCTCAACGTTTTGGAAGCTGATCCCTCGCGCCAGGTCTTCTGCGGCGAGGGGTCGGACGGTTCGGTTGGCGCCGATGCCGCCGGCGACCTGGAAGAGCATGTCGCATGGCCCGTCCCGGAAGACTTCTCCGGGGAGCGCCGTGGTCCAGGTCCACCAGTGCGCGAAGGCGCGCCGGACCTGGCGAGCAACCCTCCGTCGGGGCCACGGCTTGTCCCCGACCTGGACACCGCTCAAGATCATGCGCGCTGCGAGCCTTGGGGACCAGTCGATCGCCCCTCCTTCGGCCACGTAGACGGTCATCGTCCCTCCAGCTCGTTGAGCTGCTTGCAGAGGTCTTTGGCTCGCGAGCGGGCTTCGGCAAGGCGTTCGTAGGCGTCGTCTCGGTCGAGGCGCACGGCTGCTACTACTGCGTGTTGCGGCCAGTCCGAGCTGAATCGTCTGCGCACCCGTATCTGGGCTACGCCCTCATACAGGTCGACGACCACACGCATGCGTCCCTTCATCTCGCCGCGTCCAGGCTGGCGTAGTAGTGGGCCTGGAGGAACGGCAGCTGGAACGGGTCATGGCCGTTGCGTTGCTTGTGCCAGGCCCAGAGGGCTCGTCCGGAGCGCCCGTTGCCGTCCATGAACGGATGCAGCAGCTCGTACCGGATGTGCGCCCGGTAGGGGGTAGTGCACCCGGCTGCGATGTCTGCGAGCAGCGTCTCGAGCTCGTATTCGATGTTCGGGCCGCCAGGCGGGGGCCGGTAGGCGCCGACGCACACGTTCTGCCCTGGTTGGCGGCGGAGCGGCACTGCCGCGACGTCCTTCACGAACGCCTCCAGGTCGGCCACGGTGATGCTCGGCAGGCTCAGGAGCGTGGCGTGGGCTTCGACCTCGTAGTCGAGCGGGGGCCTGGTGATGCCTTCGATGGCGTTGGACTCGGTGACGAAGGCGTGGAGGGCAGCGGCGCTTGTGGGGTTCATGTCCGGTCCTCGGTAGCGTGCGGGGGCAGGGAGTTGGGGAGCTTTGGGGGAACAATGCCGTCAGAGGCGGAGGATCATGGGGTCCACTCTCCGGGTTCTAGTTCGCGTATTGCGTCGGGGCATGGCCATGGTTGTCCGCATGCGCATCTGGTGGTCTTGTGGTGTTCGGGGGTGCTCAGGATTCTTCCCCTCGGTTCGTGACCTCGCAGGAGGGCATGTGCTCGTTTGTGGATCGCAATGCGCTCGTCAAGCGTCGCGATGTCGTCCCATTCAGCGTCTTGCCGCTCCGTGATCTCAAGGAGGTCGCGTAGGCCCACCCGAAGGGCCAGCGCTTCGTGCGGGGGCAACCTCTTGTCGTAGTAGGCGATGGCCCGCTGGAGCTTCTCGCGAACTTCCGGGGACACGCCTTGAGTCGGCAACAGGTCGGCGTCCGCCAGGGCTAAGCCAAGGAGGTACCAACGGGTGTCCGGCGTCGTCTCGTCGCTCATTAGGAGACGATCTCGAAGTGGTCGCTGTGCTGGCGTTTGACGATGTACTGCACGTCTTGGGGCCGGTTCCAGGGGAGGGTGCGCAGGAAGGCGATGAAGTCGGCCTCGGGCATGTAGTTGAATGCCGCGATGAACACGGGGCTTTCGAGCTGTTTGTAGCCTCCGAACGCCTCGGGCAGGCACCCGATGTCAGGTCCGAAAGTCTGGCTTAGGCCTCCTGCGTTGGCTTCGAGCCATGCGTTGATAGGCCTCATCAGCTCGTAGTAGCCGCCCTCGTCTAGCTCGACGAAAGCTTCGCTGCAAGCGAACGTGAGGATCGCTGTGTCGACGTGGCTCACGGCTGCTGCTCCTCTGGGGTCATGGGTTCAGGTCGACGGCGTCGTAGTTTGAGATTCCTTGTCGCACGAGGCCCCGGAGGTTGTCGATGCGTTCGTCGTGCACGGGGACAGCCTTGTTGCTGTCCAGGCAGACGCCTCCGGGTTCGGCCTGGCATTCCGGGCAATCAACGGCCAGCGAGGCGTCACGTAGCGTGTAGCCAGGGGTCATGACCGGTCCTCGGTAGTGTACGGGGGCGGGGAGGCGTCTAGGGCGAGGGGCATCATGCGGGGAACTTTGGGGGAACAATGCCCCTCGGGGCGTCCGCAAATCGTGTGTTTCTAGCGACGACGCAAAATGCGCTGGAGCCTTCTGTTCCTAGCTTTCCCAGTTGCCGACACTGGGATGGTAAGGAAGGGGTCATCGGTTCGAGTCCGATAGAGAGCTTCGGTGTTTTCGGCCGGTGGGGCACTTCAGATCGCCTCCGCAGGGAACTCTGAGGGAACAAGACTTTCGGCGAGGCGGGCTTCTTCCCTGGCTTGCCGGATGATCTCGGCGGCCGGCTGCGGGCTCGTGGGGTCGAAGTCGTCGAACACCTGGGCGTAGTCCCGCAGGCATACCTCGGGGGAGTGGCCGCACCACTTGGCGACCTGCACGATGTTTCGTCCCTCGTGGACGAGGAGCGAGACGAACGAGCCACGAAGATCGCGGGGACGGACGTCGTCGGGGAGGCCAGCGGCTCTTGCCGCGGGGGCGAAGACGTGGCGGCGCCAGTAGCGCCATTCTTCGCGGCCGTCCTTGCCGTCGTTCCAGCTGTGCCCGGTGCGTGCGGGTACGACGAGGTCGCTGGGGAGGGAGCCTTCCCATTCCTCGAGCGACTGGCGGAGCTGTTCGACCATGGGGATGGTGCGCTCTCTGCCGCGCTTGGTGTCGACGATGAGGAGCGAGCGGTCCCGGACATGTGCCCATGGCAGCGCGATCGCTTCTGACTCGGGGCGTAGTCCGGCGTAGGCGAGGAGGTCCAGCAGGACGACGTCGCGTGGCTCCCGGTGGGCGACGAGGTGTGCGCGCATCAGTTCGACGGCTGCGGGTTTGATGAGGTAGGGGATGCGTTTGCGTCCTTGGCGGGGGCGGCGTGCTCCGGCAACGGGGTTGGCTGGGATGGTGCCGTCGTTGACTGCCATCCTGAGTGCGGACTGAAGGGCGGTGCAGGCCTTCAGGATGGTGGCGTCGTTGTCGCCTTGGGATCGCATCCAGGCGATCCATTCTTCTACTCGGGCTGGGGTGAGGGTGACGACTCTGGTCGTTCCGAGCTGGGGGAGGATGCGGACCTTGAAGTGGCGGCCGTAGCTGGCGGCGGTGTCGGCGGTGACTTCGCCGGCGCGGGTGGTGGCCCACATCGAGACGTATTCGCTGATCGTTGCGCGGCGGCGTTCGAGCTCGTGGGCGAGTTCCCCTTGTGCGGCGATTCGACGGAGGGTGGCGTCGAAGTCGGTGGCGTCTTTGCGGGTTGCGAAGTTGCGGGAGCGTTGGCGGCCGCCTTCGCGCCATTTGACGCGGTAGCGGGGGCCGGAGGCGGTGTCGGTCTTGTGGACGCTCACGCTGCCCGCCTGCGTCCTTGGGCGATGAGCGCGTCGATGTTCTCGGGTGTGGCGGCGGTCGCTAGGCGCGGGACGACGAGGTCTATGTGCTGCCTGGTGCTCGGGAGTGGTTGGGGGATGATGGTGGAGTCGTTGATCCAAGCGTCTACTTCGGTGGGTTCGATGCGGATTCGGCCACGGAGCTTGCTTGCTCGTAGCTGCCCTTCGCGGATTGCCTGGCGGACGGTGCCTTCGGTCATGCCGACGATGACGGCGACGTCTGAGACGGAGAGCATCGGCTGCATGTTCATCGTGCACCTGGTTGGTGGCGGCGGATGGCTTCGAGGAGGAGCCTGCGTTGGCGGTCGGTGAGCTTGCCGACGGTGAGGCTCGTGCTCATGTGGACGCTGTTGAGTGCGCGGGTTGCTCGGCCTGGTCCCCAGCGCCGTTGAGTGGCGAGCATGCGGTAGACGGTGCAGGTCGCCATTGCTGGTTGGTGCAGTAGGTCGAGGACTGTGATTTCGCCGGCGGTGAGCTGTCGCAGGAGGCGGGCGCGGTTGAAGCGGACATTGTTCGCTTTGGCGAGGGCGGTCATGTGCTGAGGGACGGGGCTGGTCGCTACGCCACAAATGCCCGATGTTGGGGTCATCCATCAGCCTCGGTTCGTGGTAGGCGGTCCTCGATCACGGCCCGATATGACTCGGGGACGTGCGCGTTCCACCCGGAGAAAATGAACTCGGGCGGGTGGCCCGCGAGGTCTTCGTAGGCTCGGGCAACGGCCGCTCTCATGGGTGCATCACTGGCCTTCGGAAGCGCGTTGCGGGGGCACTCACCGATCGTGCAATTCCACGAGGTCGGGTTGAGGGTCAGCGTGTCGGGGTCGGGGCAGAGCTTCCACAGCCGCCCGTTCCACTCGATCGTCTCGATGTCGAGCCGCTGCGGGGCAGCCATACTTCCGTCCGGTTCCACGCTCCCGGTCTTCTCGCGCTTCTCAGACACGGCGGGCCTCCTCGATCAGGGCGTATTCGTCGAGGGCAAGGTCGAGCGTGTCGTATTCCCCAACCCATTTCCCCAGCGTGTCCGCCAACCGCCGTACCAGGTCCCGGGTCACAGGGTCAACCGGGGTGGGCGCAGGGCCGAACAACTCGGCACAGGCAGACTGGGGTGCTACCCAGCCGTTTGCGCCGCTGATAGCTATCAACCGCTGCAACACGTCCCGCCACGACACGCCCGGCGGCAGGGGGATGAGGGGAGGCGTATCAGGCATCGGTGATCTCCTTCAGCCGTCGGTGGACCGAACCCGTTACGGACCCGGCGTTGACGTGGGCGCCCGCGTAGTCGCGTGACACTTCATGCAGCAGCGACTCGACCGCGTCGACCGCGATATAGACCCGCAACGGGGCATCGACATTGCAGTTGTGGTGATGTACGAGCCATTCACCAACGCCGCAGTTCGGGCACTCGAAGCGCTGAATTACGCCCCCGCTTCCGTCCACTTGTGGCGTGGCGCTCATAGTGTCCCCTTTGCGATACGTGCTTTCCAGGCGTCAAGCTCGTCGGCGCACCCCAGCAACGCGGTGGCCATCTGTCGCGCCTCGGTGGCGTTCAACGGTGCGAGGGAATCCATCACCATCGTCTCGGTGTTGTTGATCCAGACGGCAACTACTGGCGGGTCACTGACGTGGAACATGTCGGTTTCGACCTCAACCTTCCACTCCATGCCTTCCGGGTCGATGCCAGACCAGCTCGTGGGATCAGACATCACGGTCCTCCTGGCGCTCGCTGCGGCAGGCGTCACACCAGAGGACGCCGGCCTGGCTGACGGTGAGCGTCATGCCGCCACCGCCTGACGTTCTGCCCGCTGGGCCGGGGAGGACAGCGAGCCGTCAAGCCACGCCGTCCGCCACACCCTGACCCGCTCCACGAACGCCTCACCCCGAAGCCCGGGCTGATCGGAGCGCACCCGCATCGCTGAAGCGACGGCATAGGAGCAGACGCCCCCGAACTCAGGAGACACGCACTCCGGCATGTGCTCAGCAACCCACCGTGTGGCAGCCGCCTCCCGTTCCCTCGCCTCGGCACACTCACGGCGAGCCCGCTCACCAGCGGACCGAGAACGGTTCGCCCGCTCGAACGCCATCGCCTCAGCCGAACGAGCCCGCTGCTGGGCCGGGGACAAACCAGAACCGGTCATGACCGATCTCCTCTTCGAAAAGTCTCGCGATTCAAGGCCCATAAAAGGCTTGAGCGAGACTGAGCTTTCAGGGTTAACTCTCCGATCCGATCCGATCCGATCTGCCCGCACCCAGCCGCGGAACGATTCCCGCCATAGGTGCGGAACAGTTCCGCACCCGTTCCGCGAATTGGGTGGGAAAAGTTCATGCCGCCCTCTCGTCCGGTTCCGCGACAAGGATCGAACTCGGGGGTGCCGGAAGGACGCTCTTCGACGGCTTAGATATCCGCTGGTTGAGCTTCCACTTCGGGAACACGCCGAAGGCGTGGTCACCGACCTCATAGAGGGCAACGAGCCCACTGGTACTGAGTTCCTGGAGCCAGCTGTTGAGCCTGCGCGCGGCGTCTCGGTCGTACAGGTAGCCGTGCGCAAGGATCAGTGATGGCACCACCCGGAAGCGGCCCTCGTCGTCGGCCATCGTGACGAGCACGACCCAGAGGAGGCGTCCGTCACGTGAGAGACCGGCGATCCGCTCGTCCTGCCACGCCTCGGGTTTGATGCTGCGAATCCTGGGACGCCTGCTCATACCGTCTTCTCCACCACTGGTAACCGGCGTATTTTTCCGTCGACGCTGACGATCCAGGCGTGCTTATCGCTCTCGCGACGCACCAAAATCGGTCCGAGCTCATCGAACACGGCGTTCGGACGAGCGGCCACAGACACGTCCGTGGAAGCCCACGGGGCCGTCAAACCGACCAGCGCTTTGCGCTGCGGAGAAGACAAACGAATCATGCGGCCCTGCTCTCGGCCTGCTGCACGCCGGGCGCGTTCTCAGCGAGCCAATACCGGGCGCAGCCGCCAAGGCCACTACGGTCCGCCACGATGTTCACGCCCTGGTCCTTGAGGTCGCAGATGCAGCGGGCGGTGCGGAGGATCTTCGGGCCGCCGTCGATCACGGGGTTGTTCTCGAAGTCCAGGCGGGTGATGCCGCGGCGGCCGGCGAGCTTCAACGCCTTGTGGACACGTTCGTGCTGGGTGGGTCCCTGCGCCGAGGCCTTGGGGCCAGTTGGTGCCTTGGGGAGGAGGCTCTCGACGCGCTCACCAAGTTCCGCCAGGCGCGTCTCGATCGCCGCGACCTGTGCCACGGCCTTTGCCTTCTTCGCAGGATCGGGATGGGTGAGGCCTCTGACCTGAGAGTCGTGACGTCGCCGCAGAGCCGCGGTCTCCTCGTTGCGGAGGATCATTTCTAGGTGTCGACCGCAAACCCATGCGTTGACACCCGGGCTCACCTCATGGTCTGTGATCGCCATGCAGCCGCACCACTGGCAGCGGGGATCGGTGTGCACCACGACGGGCGCAGGGATCACTGTCTGTGGATCTGGCTGCGGCCGGTCGTCCATCACGCTGCCTCCTGCCGGTAGAGGGGCTGCGACTTCGAACGGCCGCGCGCAAGGCGGGCATGAAGCTCGTCGAACGAGGAAGGTCGCCAGATGTGGCACTCGATGCCGGGGACCTGGGCGAGCGCATCAAGCCAGGCGTCTTGCTCGGGGGTGAGGCGTCCTCTTTCTGTCTTCAGCTCCACAGCGAGGCACTCGGCACCCTTGACCATGAGCAGGTCGGGCCAACCGCGGACCACGGTCTGCTTGCGGCCGCTCGCCGAAGGCCTGTTGTCAGGCGCGTGGAACCAGCGCCAGCCATAGAAGGACGCCAAGCCAGTGACCTGTGCCTGGAAATGAGCTTCGCTTAGGGAGGCGCCGGGGGTGCTCATGCTGCCACCGCCTCTCGCGTCTCGCGCTCGGCACGGTTGGCGTTCTGGCACGCCCGGTCGATCGGACCCAGCATCGCGTAGTACGCCAGGGCAGTGTCGATCGCACGGTCGTCGGCCATGCAGTCCTGCTCGCGAAACGATCCGTCGGGGGACAGGATCACTGCGCGTTTGAATTCAGATGGCTCCCCGCCGCATGCCTCGTCGGCGCGGGCGTACATGCCCATTTGTAGGTGGACGCTCGCGTACGTCGCGCCTTTCACCGCGGTCTTCAAGTCGACCGTTCCGAGCTTTCCGTCGATGCGGGCTTTGAGGTCGACGCGGCCGGCATATCCATCAGCCGGCGAGACGACGATCTGCTCGACTTCCACCGGCTCGGGGTTGGCATCCAAGATCCAACGTGAGAGCGCCTGTACGTAGCCGCGGTCCTCCTGTGTGAAGTCTTGGGGGGACGGTGGTGTGCCGGCGAGTACCCATGCTTCGAGCAGTGCGTGAACGGAGACGCCGCGGTTGGATGCGTCGTCTCGTGCACGGTCGGCGCCGAGGCGGTTAGCTCGCACAACGTCTACGAAGTTCTGCGTCTCGTCCGCTGGGTTGATGAGCCCTCGGCGGACTGCCGCTACCGCGCCTTCGATGCCGCGCGCCTCGGCCCAGATCGGCAGGCCGCCCTTCGGGATGATCGCCGCAAGCAGCGTCGTCACCGAGGTCATGCGGGTGCGCTTACCGCCGGGGGGTGTGTATTGGTAGGCGCGCCAGTCGGAGCGACGGACCTCGCCGGCCTTCGTCAGGTATCCGGCGGGGGCAAACTCGAACTCGAGCAGGCCACCGTCGGGGACGTCGCGGCGAACGTAGTCGCGGAAGCCGCCGGGGATCGTTGACGGGTCGGTCATGACGGAACCCCGAGCTCGGCTTCGGCTTGTTCCAGGACGCCGTGCACGGCGGGCCTGGGCATCGAGAGGACGGCGGCACGGACGGTCTCGGTGCTCTGTGCACCACCGGCCGACAGAAGAAGGAGCATCCGTTCCACGCCGATCTGCTCACCGAGGTCCTCGGTGGCGGTGATCTGGCCCTCGCGGTCCTGGTCGTCGGCCTCGTCCGCCGGGACACCCTCGATGACCGGGATGTCGACACCGGAGGTCGCCGCGACGTACTCGGGGGAGCCGACCGGGTCGATGCGCTCGACGGCGGCACGCTCGTCCATGGTGGTTAGGCCGGATAGCTCGGCGGGACACGCCTTGCGGAGTGCGAGCGCCTCGCAGCACTTGGCGAGCTGGTTCGCCGGCATGCTCGACCACATCGGCGAGTTCTGCTTGTACTCGCTCCACAGAGCAACCGCATACACGGCCTGCGGGGCTCCGGAGAGGAACACCCCGACGCGGGCGGCTGCGGGGTTACCCTTCGCGAGCCACACGTCCGTCCACGCCCCGTCCGCGCCGCACCACTCGACCGGCGTCTGGCCGTTGTACCGCGGGTTGCGGGAGGCGAGCAAGCGGAAGCCGTCGATCCCGGTCTGGATGCTCATGACTTCGCCGCCGGCGCGCTTGTCGTACCGGTAGATGGCGTAGATCTGCTTGAGGAACGGGTTCAACCCGGTTCGCACGCACTGCTCGGCGAAGAGAGCTAGCTCGGCTCCGGTTGCGTCCCTGTCCTTCGGGCGCATGATGGTGTTCATCACCAGGCGCCGATAGTCGGCGTTCCAATGGGTGATCGCGGGACGCGTTTGCATGTGCACTGCGAGATCGGTGCTCATGCCGCACGCTCAGCGTCGTGGGCGTTGTTCAAGCCGACCGACGGGTAGAAGTCGGTGTCCGACTCGTCGTCATCCCACGCGATGCGGAACAAGTTGTCGGCGTACACCTGCGGCAGGTACTCCACGACTGTGCCCAAGCACGTGTGGCAGCGCACGCGCTCACCGACCTCGAACTCCTGCTTGGGCAGGTGAACAGGCTGGCCAGCACGAGCCAGCTCCTGGATCAGGTGCAGGCTCATGAGTGGGCCTTCGGGCGGTCTGCGAGAATGACGGTGGTCATCAGAGGGGCTACTCCTTGGTGGTCAGGCTGCCTCGGGGTTCCAGCCCGAGGCAGCCATCTTTTTGGGGAAGGACAAGACACGGCCGCCAGTGGCGTGCTCACGGCGCTCGCGAGGTGAGGGCTGCTCAGCGACAGGGGCATCCGGCACAAGGCGCGGCCACAGGCGGGCGACCTTCTGACAGGCGCAGTCGTGATCGGGCTGGCGGCACACGACGCACACATCGCCGCGCTCAAGCGCACGGTCAGCGCGCTCGATCGCCTCATACCAGTGCTCGTCGGGGAAGCTCACAGTGGCCTCCTGTCTGAGGACCAATCCCGCCATGAGGCACGCCGTCGACGCGCCGCACGCTCCCGGCGAAGAACGTCGACCGCCCGATAGGCCCCGAACCCGAGGGCGCACACCAGGAAAGAGATCGTCACGAACACCAGATCGGAAAGCAGAATCGAGGTCACGCCGCCTCCGCCCTGTCCGCCTCGTCCGTCAACCGTGACAGCCGTATGCCCACCGACGTCTGCAACTGCACCGTGTCTATCGCCTGCGTGACGTGCTCAAGCTGGCGAGTGCAGAACGCGTGGTAGTTGCTGCCCGGTGCTGCGAGGGCGAGATCCCTCTCGTACGCAGCGGCCCGCCTCTCAAGCCCGAGCAGCACCTCCACGACCTCCTGGGGCTTGAGCGTCACCGAGGCCATCTGCTCGCCGCTCATGACCGCTCCTCGCAAGCAAGGGCACTGCCGAACGCCTGCAGCAGACGCCAATGCGACTCCCGGGCCTCAGCCAGCGCGTCGAACGCCGCAAGCTCACGCTCCCTCACCGCGATACCAGCCGCGAGCAACTGCACCGTCTCCGCCAGCTGGGCCGTCGACAACGTCATCGTGTGCAAGGCCATTAGGCGGCCTCGATTCCGTTGAGGATCAGGTGAAGGCGGCGGGTAGCGGCGGGGCCGAGCTCGTTCGCCAGGCCGGGGCCGCGGAGCTTCGCTACATCTACGAGGGCGGCCTCCGCTCGGACTGCTCGAACCGCCTGGAGGTACGGGGCGCCGGCACGTAGCGGCCGGCGAAGACGGCCGGCGATCTGTTTCACCGTCAGGCCCTCCTGCCGCAGTCGGCGGCTGACGACGTCTGGATCGAGCAGGCCGGCGGCTTGCTGCTCTAGGCCGCCTTCGATTTCGTTGAGGTCCATGAGATCCCGGACGAACCGCATGCCGCGACGGCGCTCAGCCGCGGGGATCTGAAGGCTCGCGATCCACTCGCCGAGGCTGTCGATCTCAGGCGAGGGATCGAACAACACCCTGTGCTGATCTAGGTTTGCTGAGCGCGCGTCGAGCACGTGCTCAAGCGCTTTGTGCGTCACCGGAGTCATGCCGCAGCCTGCTCATCCGAAGGCCACAACTCGTCGGGTGTCCGACCGACGGCAGCAGCCAGCTTGGCGCGCGTAGGTTCGTCGGCGTGCAGACCGTTGACGATCCGCGACAGGCTCGCCTCGTCCATTCCGATGGTTTCGGCGATGTCCTTCTGGCGGAGTCCCGAAGCAACGATTGCGAGCTTCAGTGGGGTTGGCTTCCTCATGCAACGGACTGTTGCACACCGTCCGTTGCTTGTCAACGGGTTGAACAACTAGTTGAGTTGATTCCAGTGCCCGAGTTGTTCCCGCAGAAGCTGAGGCGCCTACGCCTAGAGAGAGAGCTGACGCCGGACGTGCTGTCCGCCAAAACGCTCGTGGGAGACAAGCTGGGCGTGACGCCTCAGGGCATCAAGCAGGCCGAAAATGCGGCGGGGCGCGTGCCGGATGCAGATACCATCGAGGCCCTAGCGGGAGCCCTCGGCGTGGTCCCCGAGTCTTTCTACGAGTGGCCTATCGCGGTCGCCCGGCGCGACCGCGCCGCTAGCCCGGAAGCTGCCCGGAAGCGCGAGGCGGATGCCCTACGGAAGCGAGCCCAGCGCACACGCGAGCGTCTCGAAGGCGCTCCCGATACCACCCCCGCTCCTCGGCATCGGAAGGGTCAAGCGCGGTGATCGCTGCTTCATACCCCGCGACGATCGCCAGGGAGGCACAATGTCGGCCTCGAGCGACCGCCTCGTGATCACCGTCCCCTCGGATGACCGACATCAAAGGATGCTGGACCGGCCTCGCGTCCCTGCCTGGCTCCTTCTCGGGGGCAATCAAGTCCAACGCCTTCTCCTCCGGCTCGCTCGCGTGGGGCGAACCTAGCCTGCAAGATCCCGCCCGAAGCTCATGTGTAGATTTTGCACAGGGGACGCCGCCTAATGGCGTCCACGACCGTGCGTGCGATGCCCCGTCTATACGGTCACCCGCCAAATGGGGCAATGGACGCGGATGCAAACCCGAATGCCCGAAGAGCTCGAGCAAGCCGTCTCCGCAGAGGCGGCGCGACTCGGCATCACCAAGGCCGAATACGTCCGCTCGGCGCTCTTCGCCTTTACCGCATGGCACCGCGCCCTCGACGCCGTCGACGACGGCACCGCGGTCGAAGACCTCCGCGACCCCGCGACCATCGGTCGCATCCTCGGCACCGAGCGGTAAGCCCCGGCGCCCTGGCTCGGCGCCTGCCGCGTCGAATCGTGCGTCTGCCTGCATCTCAACTCCGTTCCCGTCGACCGTTCCGACGCCACCCGGCGAGATGACCCTGCGCCGACGGCCACGCGGCAGGATCGGCAACTCTGCACCCCTCCTCGGACGGAACCTGATAGGCATGCAAGATGCTTTCCATGAGTAGACAACGGCACCGCGGCCGACGAGTTGCGCAGATCGCGCTCGCCTCAGCACTCGCGCTTCCTGCGCTGCCAGGCGTCGCCGCAGCCGACCGTGCCGCCACCCCCAAGGAGCGTCGCGCGATAGGCGGCAGCGCGCGCTGTCTCAACATCCGGATCTCCACCGTCAGCACCCGCTGGGCGAAGCTCACAGCCACGAACCGGTCCGGCTGCGGTGGAGCAGATGGCTTTCAGCTCCTGCGCAAGACCAACGGCCAATGGATCTTCGTTGTGTCGGGCCCGTCCGTGTCGGACCCGTGCGACGCCGGCAACGCATACCCGAAGGTTCCCGTGCGCGTACAGCGCGACCTTGGGCTCTGCGACGGATAATCCATGCGGACCCTTCTGAACGTCATCTGGTTCATCTGCTGTGGCTTCTGGATGGCCATCGGCTATGCCCTCGCGGGGCTCCTCGTCTGTCTGACGATCGTAGGCATCCCCTTCGGTAAGCAGCTCTTCAAGATCGCTGGATACGCCCTGCGTCCCTTTGGACGAACCCTCGTCAAGGGGGACGGGCACAACGCGGGCTCCACCATCGGCAACATCCTCTGGCTCGCCCTCGGACTCTTCCTCGCCTTCGGCCACATCGTCACAGCACTGCTGCTCGCCGCAACGATCATTGGCATCCCGCTCGCCTACGCCAACCTCAAGATGATCCCAATCAGCATCATGCCGTTTGGCCGGGAGATCGTCAGGGCGCAAGAGGCCTAGAACGACGTAGCGCCTGCCAGCCGAAGGGCTGACAGGCGCAAAGATGAGACCAGGGAAGCGGCCTAGTCATCGGTCAAATTGTTCGGCTGGTACTCCCACTCGCCGACGCCAACCGCACAATGATCTATGTGCCCGACTACGGCACAGCAGAAGTTGTCCGAACGAGCGGATACGTTAGGCAGGTTCGTAGGAAGGAGGCGTCGCCCGCCTGGCAAAGTGAACTAGGGCGGCGCCTCACCTGAGCGTTCCGTCCGAGGCATGCCAAACACTTTGTGTTGCCCTTCGCGCCACGACCTTGCCAGGCCGTGGGGGACGGAGGTTCTACGAACAGAGGATGTAAGGATGTACTTCATGATCACCCGGACGAACGCGGGCTACCGCGCCCGTCTGTACGGCGGCAACCACGAACTCGTCTTCATTACCGAGACGTACGTAAATAAGGCTGGGGCTCAGCACGCGATCAGCATAGCGAAGGCCAACGCAGCCTCAGCGCCGATCTACGACCAGACCTAGTCTCGATCGAGGGAGGAGCCCGAGATGACTATCTCGGGCTCCTTCGGCGCGGCATGGCGTAAAAGACAGTCCCAGCCGCAGAAGTGCAGATCGTCTGCATCCTGCTCCGCCACCGTGAGGAAGACCGGAGGCTTGAGATGCAGGGTCTGTACGTGGCGCGCACAGTCGGGCCCGTCGCAGTGGAAGGTTCGCTCGATGCTCATGCTCACGTTCTTTCGTGTCGAGGGGGCCCGGTTCCTGCGTAGCGTAAGGCTACCCCCGGCCGACGATGAACAGCAGGGCGGCGACACTGACAAGCATCAGCACTGTCGTGTAGTGCATCAGGCACCTCCCTTCACGCGGCCAGGGCGAGAAGCAGCACCGACGCCGCCGTAGCCGACAGCGGAGAGCAGCACGGCGACCGCGGTGGTCTTCTCGCCGAGGACTAGCAGCACCGCGAACACCGCGAGGCCGGCGAGGCCGGGGTTTAGGACCTTCGGGGACACCCCGGCGGTGCGGGGCCTACCGGGGGTCATGACGGCCACCGCGGGACGGCGAAGCCGCGGACGGGGAAGCCGCCAGCAACAGGCCGCCGCCGCTCGAACACGCCGCCGCCGTTAGCCTGAGAGCCGCCGTCACCCGGGGAGGTGTTGCCACCCACGGTCCGTACCGTGTTGCCGTCGGACCGGGAGCAGAGGATCTCGACGTGGTCAGCCTGATGCGCACCGTAGAGCACAAGGGAACCCACCGGTGCCTGCTCAGCACGGCTGGCCGGTACCCACGTCCTGAAACCGCCGGTGCCCGCTTTGGCGTGGCTCTCGGTGGACGGGCAGTAGCGGACCTCGTGGGTGACATCGATGCCGCCGCCGTGCTTCAGCACGTAGTGGACGAACGCGCCGCACCACGGCTGGGCCAGCATGTCTACTTCGCGCTGCATCACGTCGATCAACTGGCCCCGGTTGGAGCCGGCCGGTGACTCGGTGATGCGCGGGGAGCGGCGTGCGAGCTCGAGCGCCAGCAGCACCGCGCCTACCGAGCCGGAGCCCTGGCGTTTCTTCGCTGCGGCCTTGTAGGCGCGGGCCCGTTTCAGCTCAAGCGGGGTGCGCAGGGCGGGGTGGAGGATGATCGCCTGCGCCCGCTTGTGATCACGGGGCTTCGCGGCACCGAGCGCGTAGGCCGCATGCGCTTCAGCGTCACGCGTGGCGGGCCCGTACTCGCCGTCGACGTTCAGGCCGCACGGCTCGCGGCGTATGTCGACGAGGGCGTGGATGATCGCCCGCTGCAAAGCGGTGACGTCCTTGCCCGTCGTGTGAGGCGAGGTGAGGTTCAGGATGCGAGACATGGGGCGACCTCCCGAGGTCGGGTAGCGAAAGACGGGCAGGGGAGAGGCGGGACTAGCGGCCCGGCATGACACGGCCACAACCCCGAGGGCGCGAACCGAGGAACACACGAACGTCGTGGTCGGTCAGGACGCCGCGGGACCGCGCGTCCAAATACACCTTCGTCGCGGCGGGCAGCGTCAGGCACTGGCGGGCCTTGGCTTGGTTGCCGGCCTTCGCCTGAGCTGAGATCTTCCCCAACGCTGGGATCAGCAGGACGAACAGGACGATGATGCCGACGACGGAGACGGCGGCAGCTATCGGCATCCACCACTCCCGCACGGCGAGGATCATGTGTCTCATCCGGGACTCCCTGAGATGAAGATGAGCAAGGCTATGACCGTTCCTGTGAAGGCCACCAGCAGGCCCGCGAAGCTGATGTACGTCGTAATGCGATATCGCCGTGCTCCTCGGTCTCGTTCGTTGTCGGCCTCTGCCCGCTGGTCCATCAGCTCACGGTGACGTTCCTGGATACGGGCGAGGTCCTGGACGTTCTTGCGGGTGTTGTTCAGGCCGTGCTGCAGGCCTTTCAGGCGCTCGTCGAGCACGGCGTGCCCCGCGACAAGCGGAACGAACGTGTCGATGCGGCTCTCGTGGTCGTCGGAGCGCTGCTTCAGCACTGCGACGCCCTGCTCAAGGTGGCCGATACGCGCATCATCGGTGGGCATCGGCTACCTCCTGGCGTGTGGGTCTACGTGATGCGGATCGGGCGCAGCGAAAGCCACCGCTCCCGGAACTGGCCGGCGCCGCTGGCGTTGCCGCGATACGCGCAGCCAACGACGCTCCCAGCGGTCAACCCGAAGTGCATGGTCTTGGAGCTGGCGACAAGCGTGCCCGCCGTGTAGGTGGCTCCACCGAAGGAAAGACTGTTCGCGGTCAGCACCGTCGGGTTCACTGCGTCGATCAGGAGACCCATATACCGGTCGGTGTTCGCGACCGCGCCATACGCGACAGCGCCCCAGGAGATCGCGTACAGGCCCGACCTTCTGACGGTGACCCTCGGCCCGATGGTCGTGAGGTCCATCCACGTCGTGTTTGCGGCCGTGGCTTCGAGGGTGTCGACGTTGTCGTACAGGTCGCTGAGGGCAGCGACGTCACCGAGATCAGTGCGCATGCTAGGCCGCCACTCTTAGGTCGATTTGGTGTTGTGTCTGCAACGTGTCGCAGACGAGATACAGGTCTGTTGCGGTCTTCGCCTCGATGTGATCGCCCGGGTTTTTCGGGGAGGCCGGAAGCGGAAGGCAGCCCTTGGCGTACAGGGCGGCGATCTCATGCGAGGTATATGCCGAGGCGGCGACGAATGCGCCGTCGACGGCACCGTTCAAGTAGTTGGTAGTTGCTTCTAGGCTGCGTCCAATGCGGAAGCCGCCGGCGCCTATCAGAGTGGCGGTGCCTTGCGTAAAGGTGACCGAATACACCAGGCCGTCGTCGAGGTAGATCTTGATCTTCACGCCGTCTGCTGCCGAGTTGTCGGAGACGGCCGCCGCGAAGTGCCAACGTCCGTCACATACATCGATCCCAGTGTCGTAGCCTCCTCCTCCGTCCAGCAGTCTGAGCGTGCCGGAGCTGCTGCTGATACCCAGCGTGGGTCCGGCCGCTTGGGTGCCGTATCCGATCAGCGGCTGGAAGTTTGCCGCCGCAGCGGCGACCTTGAACCAGCATCCGAACGTGCGTGTCGTTGCGCCCGTCGGAAGGCCGGTATCCGTAGAAGAAAGGTATTGGGTAGACGCTGCCAAGAAAGCGAACGCGCCCGCCTCCGCACCGTCGGCACCCGCGACAGAGACGGCAGCATTGTTGTTCGTCAGCGACACGGCTCCGGAGCCCTGATCCGTGAGGGCGGCAGCGGTGAAGTTGTGCAGGCGCACAGGCTGAGCAGGGAAGTCTGCGGAGAGAAGCGGGCCGCCCTTGCGGCGTCGGATCACTGCCATCCCCAAGTGCTCAGGGGCAATGCCGAGGTCGTGCGGAACCTTCACGGCGTACAGTAGCCGGACCTGGTCGGGGCTGAGAACATCCGCGGTGATGAACGCCTCGTCGGCACGTCCGAAGTGCGGCTCGCTCGCGACGGTTCCTCCGTCGGCACCGTAGCCTCCGATGTTCACGGGTGCTGTGCCCGAAAAGATTGGTCCAGTGCCCTTAGCTGTGGCTGCGAGGGCCCCGTTCATGTACAAGGCCAGGGTTGCCCCGTCCCAGGTTGCGACCGCGAAGTGCCACCGGTCGTTGATGACCTTCGGGGTGACGGTCGCGGTCGCGCTGATGAGGTTCGTTCCGTCGACCGACACCCACGCTGTTGCACCGCTGTTGGCGGCTTGGAGCGCGAATGAGCTGTTTCCGGCCCCTTGCTTCTTGGCCATGACCGACTGGGTACTGCCGAACTTGGCGGTCTTGAACCAGCAGCCCCACGACCCGGTCCGGATACGGAACGGGTCGCTGCCACCAGTGTCGGCGACGTACAAGGCCTTCGAGCTTGAGCCGGTGAAGATCGCCGCTTCGGTCGCGGCCCCGGTGATCCCCTGCCCGAACGCGACAGTGCCTTTGTTGACCAGGTTGCCGCCCGATCCGAGGTTTGTCAGGTCGCCGAGGTTGAACAGGCCAACCGGGGTCGACAGGCCAAGCAGTGTGGTGAAGTCGGCGACCGCGAGCTGACGACCCGCTCGCACCTGGCCGCTGAGACCAACGTCCAGGACCGGTGCGGCATCTAGTGGCTTGTCGCCGATGAGAGAGTTGATGCTCGTCCGGTACGTGGTGACCGGGTCGGCGATGATGATCGGGTCAAGCATAGTTCTCCTGTTCGACGTCGTCGACGGTGACGAACGCGTTCTCGAAATCGTCGATGGTCTGGCCGATGAACGCGACTTCGAGGAAGCCGATAGTCCAGGCGTCTGTCGCTACGTAGCTCAGGACCAGGCCGGCAGGCAGCTGGCTGAGAATGTCGTTGTGTGTCGCCGCCGGGTCGGGTGTCTCGTCGACCTGTGTGAGGATGCTGATGCGGTAGGCGCCGCCGTCTCGTTCGAGGATGCCGACGTTGGCGGTCCCCGTGAGATGCAGCTTGGTTGCCGCCGTCAGGGCGCCGAGTGTGCCTCGCCTGAGCCCGGGGGCGTCCGCGATGATCGTGCGCTGCTGCTCCTCGGTGAGCCCGGTGACGTTTTCCACGCCGGCCCATTGCGCGAGCCACGGCAATAGCCAGGCGGGGCAGCGGGCGGGGTCAAGGGCCCGGCGCCAGCCGCTGCCGGTCTCGTCATGGCGGAGGACGTCGGTCGGCTTCTGCAGGGTGCGGGCCGTGGCCTCGCACAGGTGCAGCAGCAGCCACGTTTCCGCGTCATCCTTCTGATACGGGACGAGGCTCTCGTAGATGCGTTCCGCTGCCTGTGAGACGACGGGCGGCGGCATCAGGAGGCGTCGATGACGGTGACGTTGATCGTTCCCGGCGTCGGCAGCGGTGCGGAGCCGGTGAGCGGCAGGTTGCCGTCCCCGTCGGCGCCGACGATCGCGACCTCCGTCACGTAGTCCACGCCATCAACGAGGTCCGCTGCTGATGCGACCTCGTAGGCGCGCACCGTGGTGCGGCGAAGCCACCTCAAACGTTCCCCCAGTGGGGGTTGCCCGAACAAGGCAGGGCTCAGAGGGCCGGCGGCGATAGCCGCCTCGACCCGGGTCGCGACGTCGGCGTGCTCGTACCCTTCGATTGCCGCGACTTCGATGTCGAGATCGACTTCGGTGTACGTCGGGTCAGCGACCCGGCACACCCAGTTCACTTCGCGGCGGGCGAGGACCTTCGCCTCGAGCTCGGCTTTCCCGGCTGGTGAGCACACCGTTCCGTCGAACTGCACGGGGTAGATCGACACGGTCCGCTCCTGATTGTCCAGTGCGAGCACGTCGTCGTAGAGGTTGCGGACGAGGGCGCGGCCGACCTCGTCGATTTCCTGGGCGACCTTGGCGAAGTCCTCCGGCAGGATCGGGGCGCGCGAGAGGAGCTGCACGGCGGCACGGACCTTCGCCGCATGCTCCTCGTCGGTGTCGCCGTCGGTGCCGCCCGTGGCGGGGGCGTCCAGGGTGACGGACTGAACCCATGCTGGTGGCTCATCGAAGATGACCGGGCCGTCGGCGAGGTTCGCTGCGACTCCTGGCTCAAGGGCCCGGACGAGGACACCGACGATGTCGATGTCGCCGTCGGGGATGACGGCGTCCTGGACTACCTCGAAAGCAAATGTGCCCGTGTCGGAGTTGACGACGATTTGGGTGCCGGCATCGATCGGCCAGCCGCCGACACCGGCGACGCTCCGCGCGGTCCAGGTCGTGAGCGCTGACGCTGCAGCCGGCTCGACTGCGGGCGTGTTCACGAACGTGGCACCGAAGTCGCGGAAACGATCGTCGGCGTCTTCGCGCAGCAGCGAGTACAGCGTCGATCCTTCGTCGGCGAGGGCGGCGCCTATCGCTTCCTCAAGGGCCGCGTCTGAAGGTGCCCACCCGGGCACCGCCGTGGCCAGGTAGTCGTTGTAGTCGTTCAGGAGCGAGGAGGGCGCCTCGTCGTCGGCTGGTAGCCGCTCATATGGATCAGGCACGACTACGCCTCCTCAGGCTCTGCGGACGGTGTCCAGTCGACGTTGATGTCTGCGACCTCGGCCAGGACCGACTCGATGAGATTCGGGCTGCTTGCCACCAGGACGGAGGCGCGCGGCTCATGCCGGCCTATGACCGTGGTGACACCGTCGACCTCAAGCGGTTGCTCACCGTGGGTGAAGTCCGGCACCCCCATTTCGGGGACGTCGACGCGGTCACCGACACGGTGCCTGACGATCGCCTCAATGCACTGTCGAATGTCGTCGTCGCTGTCCTGCTCGACGGTGACAAGTTGCCCGTTGGCGGCCAACGAGACAGGCCAGGCGAGGCGGGGAATGTCAGTCATCAGGCGGCCTCCCAGGCGACGGCGACGAGGCCGCCGAACTCGTCGTATTGCACGCGCATCTCATCGCCGGTCACGGCACTGGGAAAGGTGCCGAACGCGACGAACGCTGTTCGGCCGCCGTCGATCGCATCGACCGTTACGCGGAGAGGGGCAATGTCTAGGACGACGGCGGCCATCAGCGACGGCCGCTGTATGTTGGGTTGCAGCAGGCCGGACATCACATGCCTTCCGGATGCCGGGGCGTGAAACCGGACGATGAGTAGGACTGCTTCAGCAGACGAGCGCCGCTGATGCCGGGGTGGCCGGCGGTGTTGAACTGGTAGCCGTCCGCGAATTCCATCCAGACGTGCTCGGCGTTCGCCCAGATCGTGACGTTCTTGCCCTTGCCCGGCTTGCCGTAGTTGGCCGCCATCGTTCCCGACACGTCGGCGGGGCCGCCGAGCTTGTAGCCGAGCCCGGCCATGGCCAGGGCGGCGCAGCAGGAGCCGGAGCAGTCGTAGCCGATGCCTTCGTCTCGGCCGGTGCCGTTGTCAGGTGTTCCGGCCTTGGCGTGGCCGCCGCCCCACACGTACGGGTAGGCCTTGTCGCTGATTGCCTTGCACGCCTCGAACAGGGAGGAGGCGGTGCCGGCACCCTCGCCGCTCTCGCCGGCTCGTGTAGCGACCTCTGAGGATGGTTCCATCTTCGGGCTTTGCGGCTGTCGAAGCGCAATGTCCGCCAGTGGTGAGTCGCTGAACAGGTCCGAGGTGACAGTGGCCAGCAGCCAACGGCGGTCGGTGAACGGCAGGCCATCCACATCGACGACCTCGCCCGGATCAGCCTGATAGCGGCCGACATAGGCTTTGCCGGTCATCTCGCCGATGCGCAAGGCTCGATGCCAGTCGAAGTCCAGGGACTCGACCGCTTCGGTGCGCTCAGCGATCGACAGGGACGGGCGGGCTCGCATGAGCGCGTCATCGCTGGCGATCACGACGACGCCCTCGCGGACGAACAGGCGCCACTGCACCTCGTCGAGGAGGCGCCGGCCGGCGGTCCATGTGCTTTCGCCTTGCTGACGTTCGAAGGCGAACTGCTTCACATAGGCCTCGCCGCCACCAGCCCCGCCGGCCTCGTCGAAGTCGGTGATTCCACCGCCAGCCTCGATGACCTTCAGTGCCTGGTCTCGGACCTGGTCGTAGCGGTCGGGGAACGCGGAGCCCTGGCAGGCCTGCGCGACCATGCCCGCCGTCCACGACGGGTTCTTGCGGGCGAGCTCGATCGCGCCGCCGCGCCCCGTGAACCCGATGCGGAGGAACATGCGGGCGCACGCCGGGACGTCGCGGGCGCTGACGCCATGCGACTGGGCGGTTGACGCAAGCACCTGCAAGATGCCGGTGCTCGATGCGTCCCCGTAGTCCAGGTTCCGGATGGCAGACTCGACGATGCAGGCCATCACCAGCGCTAGCGTTGCCCTCGGCGAGGATTTCTCCCCGGCGGCGACGCCGAGGATCGTGGCGGCGTTGCGGCGCTGCTCAGAATCGGCGGGCTGACCGTTGATCTTCAGGTCCGTGGCGGTGACGCCCTTGGCGTCGCTGCGGCTTTTCTTCGCCGGTTCACCAGGAACGCTCGACGATGCCGACTCGGTCTTCGCCGTCTCGAGCTCCTTGCGAAGGCTTTTCAGGCCGGCGACCGGCTGAATGACCGCCTCGTCCAACACGACCACGGGGACGCCCGCCTGGCGGATCATGCTGGCGACGAACCCTGCCCGTGTCGTCGTGTTCCGCGAGGCCCGCAGCGGCTTCGTCAGCCCGTGCCGCTTGAGCCGCAGGATCACCTCGTCCTCGCAGGTGACCGTGAGCGTGTCCCCGGACTTTGAGACCCCGGCAACGTAGTAGCCCAAGCCGTCGAGCTGCACCCGCAGATTCGATGCCAACGCAACACGCCCGAACACGCCCGAGCGCAGGACGGCACGGTCCCCGTCCCAGACGTTCAGTGTCAGGGTGGAGGCGCCTTCGATGGTTCGGCTCAGCTGAGCACCCACCAACCTGTCCCCGATTTGCATGTCCAGGCGGCGGGCGCCGAGCAGCATCCGCCGAAGGGGCGGGGCGTCGCGCGGCGGGTCCGGTGGCAGAATCTGCCGGGACGCAACGGCCATCGTGCGGGTTCGCTTGCGCCGCGCAACGGTTCTCGTGGCAGCCATCTCACTTCACCCGGACCTTCGTGCCGACAGGCAAGACCTTGTCCGGGTCGGCGGTCAGCTTCTGGTTCAGCTTCCGCAGCTTGTGCCAGTCGACCTTGTGGTGCTTGCCGATCTTCTTCAGGGTCCGCAGCGATCCGACCGTGTACGTCTTCCGCGGGGTGCTACCACGCTTGCCCGGGGCAGCCTCTTGCACCGCCTCCGGGCGTGAGAACTGCAGCGCGTTCACGGTCACCTGGGCGAAGCACCGGTGTCCACCCACGGGCCGGAAACGAATGTCGTCACCCCACTCCGGGTCACCTGACAGCACCCACCGCAGCGATGCGTCCCGCGTGTAGCTGTGCGGAACACCGAACCCTTCCACGACGAGCTGCGGCGGCCTCGTCAACGCCCGGATGCCGAGCATCGTTTCTAGGGTGTCGATCTCCTTCTCGATGCTCTTCTGTGACGCCCACCGATCGAAGCGCAAGGGGATGCGCAGTGACAGCGGCGCACGGCCCGCATAGGTGGTGATGCCGACGCGCTGCGGACGATCGACGACCGCGTGGGTGCCGTAGCCGGACGGGACGGTGACGGGCCCATCAAGCTCTGCGACGAGGCCGAGGTCGTCGTGCCCGACCGCACGCAGGCGGATGAAGCCCGCCTCCGGCAGCGGGAGGTCTTCGAGGCCGCCGCCGACTAGTCCGCCGGTCGCACGGCCGGCGCTGGCGTTGCCGCGGAAGCCGCCAGAGACCAAGGCCATCAGGTGGGTGCCTTCGCGAGCAGGTCACGCATGCCGACACGGCGCACCGCGGCGGCAGCATCCCGCGGGTCGAGCACGACGCGCTGCTCGTTCAGCCGGGCGGCGACCTCAGCGCCGATGAGACGAGCAAGCTCCGCGTGACCGCCAGCACCTGAGAGGTTTGGTCCGGTGCCGTGCGGATGGATGCGAGTTCCGGCAGGAAACTGGGCAACCTCAGGACCCTTCTCGCCGACGACGGTGATCTCGCCGGGCTGAACGGTGCCGCCCCCGGCACGGAAAATACCTCCGATAGCGCCCGCAGCCTTACCGGCCGCGCCACCTGCCTTGCCGACCGCGCCGCCAACATCACTCGCCGCACCTGTCACGCCGCCGACCGCGCCCTCGACCCAGTCGGGGGTGATGGACTTGATGGCGTCTTTGACCGCTCCGGGTGCGGCACGGATCGCGCCCACGATCCCGTCGACGATCCACTTGCCGACCTTCTTGCCGATGCCCAGCAGGAAGCCGCCGGCCTTGCCCAGAGCGCCACCGATCTTGGCCGGCAGGCCGCCGAAGAGCTTGTTGATCAACGCAAGACTTGACCGAATCCGTCCCACGAACTGGTCGGCGGCGCCTTTCACGATTGTCTTCGCCGCTTTCCAAGCTCCGCGGAAGTCGCCGTGAATGATCGCTGTGATCAGCCGGACGGCACCACCGACCTGGGTGGCTAGCCCGCGAATCTGCTGTTTGAAGCCGGGCAGGACGACGTGGGCGACCTGGGCGATGCGCTTCCCCACAAGCGCAACCGCGGTACCGATCGGCCGGATAGGCCCGACGGCCTGACGGAACGCGGTGACGAACTGGCGTCCGAGGTCGACGGCCTTCGTCACAACTTGCTTGATGACTTCCCCGAACTTGCCGCCGGCACCGGTTCCGTCCTGAAGCTGATTGACGAAAGTGGCGAACGCGGTCGCGCCCCTTGACAGGGTCGGGAACACGGCCTTGCCGAGGGTCTCTTCGAGGTTCTGCCAGGCAACTTTCGCCTTGTTGATCGGATCAGCTTGGGCCTTGGCCGACCCGCCGAACTCCTTGTTCAGCTCGCGCAGGATTACCTTCTGCGCGTCCATCGTCCGTCCGTGCTCGACGAGCGACTTGATCTGCTTCTTCTGGCCATCGTCGAACGTCACACCGACACGAGACAAGGCGGTAATGCCCTCGATCGGGTCGTTCAGCGCCTTGCCGAGCTGGATCGTTGAGGCCTTCATGTCCTGCCCCAATGCGGCAGACATGTCCAGGGCGGTGGCAGTAGCCTTGTCGAAGATCTTGTTGCCGCGGCCTGCTTCGTTGCGGACCTTGGTGAAGGTCAGCAGCAGGTTCTCGCCGGACTGGATTGCTTCGTCGTCGATTCCCGACTTCAGCGATAACGAGTTGGCCAGGTCGCCGACGCTCTTGGCTGAGACGTTCGCTGCGCCCCCGGTTGACTTGATGACCGCATTGGTCTGCCGGCCGACCTTGTACGCCTCCCGGAACTCGTCCACTGCGCCTTTGGCGACGGCCGCACCGAGCACGGCGACAGCCCCAGCACCGAACTTTGCCGCGGTCCCGATCCCCCGCAGACCCGAGGAGAATCCGCGGGAGGCAGAGTGGCCGGCGCGCATCTTCCGGCCGGCAACGTCCGTCTCTTTGCCGACGCTCTTCGTGGAGCGGGCGACCCCGTCGATTTCGCTGCTTGCACGTCGGGCGCCTTCGGCTTGGACGATGAGGGCGATACGTGACTTGACCGCCATGGCACACCTCCTCGTTCCACTGCTCAGGCGCCGAGGACCGCTTTCGCGACGCGGTGCTCAACGTTCCGGTGCTCGTGTGCTCGTATCTGGTCGCTGTCCGGTATCGCCCGCTCAAGGACAAGCCGTACGGCGGCTCGTTCCCCAGCGTCGCGAGTAGTCAGTAGCCGCTCCCATCCCGACAGGCCACGAGCGCAGGCGGCCTGTGCGATGACTAGGTCGCGGCCGGAACTTCCCCCGCCAGGTCCTCGACCTCCTCAGCCGAGACCGTGTCGAGGTCCTTGCCGGTCATCCACGCCATCAGCACATCCGCATGCCCGTGAATAGCGGCGTCCTCCGCGTACAAGCGAAGGACGACGTCTCGTGGGGTGTCAGCGGCGAGCTGCATCAGGTCGGCGAGCCGGCCGTCGAACCTCACTGGCCCGGGGCCGCCGTCGTCTTCGGCTGCGGGGTGCAGTGAGCCGTCCTCATCGAGGAACAGGACCTCCTGACATGCGGCGACGAGCAGGTCCGCGTTGCTGATCAGCGCGGTCTTTCCGCGGCCGACGCGCAGCAGCTCCCGGGTGGGAAGCACCTTGAACCGGGCAACGATGTCCCCCTGATAGCGGGGGACAGCGAGGTCCTTGGTGCGTGCGCCGAGATGTCGCCGCCGGATGCGGTCGGCGAGCGACTCGCCGACCACACTGAGAGGCCGGGTGTCGGGGTCGGCGACACCGTCTAAGGCTGCTGGGGTCTCGTTCACGATGCCAGCTCGTCCGAAGAGATCTCAATGGAGAGCATGCCGACGTCGTTCCCGTTCAGGTCGTAGTCGGGGTACTCAACGTTCTTCAACGTGCCGGTAACCGAGAACGGCTTGCCGATCGTTTCGCCGCGCGGGCCGACCATCTGCCTGATCGCGGTGACCCCATCGATGCCTGCGCTGCCTTCCAAGGCAGGAATGAGCGCCCAGGCGGCCGCGTCGCACTCGCGTTCCAGTGTCACGTTGCCGCGGGTGGAGAGGCCGCCGCGGGCGGTCTGCCGCCTCGTGATCGGGTTGCGATGCTTGACCTCTTCACTGTCGATTTTGCCGCCGGCCCATTTCTCGAACACGATCGTCAGATCACCGCCGAGGGCGGCGGGCCGATGGACAACGGCGGTGGCTGTGTAGCCGGATTCAAGGGACATGCTCAGACCTCCGTGACGGCGCGGGTGATCACAACGCGGACGCGTTCGGCGTCCGGGGCGGCCTGGAACTCAATGGCCGTTTCGACGAGGTACACGCCCGGCAACAGGTCGTCTTCGACGACCTGTGCTGTCACGTCGAGGAAGTACAGGGACCGTGCGTAGCGGTTGATGTCCGCCCGGACAAGGCCGACGTGGTCGCCGAGCACCACCCCGCCAGGGTCGAGCTCGGCGAAAACGATCTGTTCCGCTCGAGCCCGGGCGATCTCGGTGATCGCCATCCGCAGCCGGGCGCTACCGACACGCACGGCAGCAGGATCGGTGGCGGGGTCTGAAAGGGTGCGTGCGCCGTAGAGCTTCACCTGGCTGTCGATGACACGAACGACGTTGACGCCGGCGTCGTTGAGGTCTTCGCGGTCGCCGTCGTCCCACTCCACGGTGGGCGCCGTGGCGTAGCGGGCGATGCCCCAGTTGCCGGCTGCGGGCTGGTTCGGGCTCAGGCCGGCAGCGTCGTTTCGGGCTTCGATGCCGCAGCGCAGCGCAGACGCCCCGATGGTGCGGGTCGTGCCGGCCGTGAGGCCGGGGATAGTGACCGCAGGGCCGAGCAGGTCGCAGACGTCGGGGTTCTCTCCGGCACGGAGCGTCGCGGCCTGCGTGAGCACCGTTGCGGCACTGGCGCTTACCACCGCGTCGAGGCGCGCGAGCCTGTTGTTCGCTGCCGCATGAGTCGCGGCAAGAAGCTGGCTGGCGGTCGCCGTGCGCCCCGGCAGGACAACACTGCCGGGGCCCAAGGCGGCACCGAACTTGTCGAGGGCCGTCGTGATCTGGGTTCCGGTGATCCCGTCCAGATCGTCATCACCGCCGGTCAGGGCGGTCGCGGCCGTTGCGACGGGGTCGACGCCGACGCCGACGGTGATGCGCACGTAGCGGGCGTCAGTAGCCCACGTGGCGGCGTCGGCCGGGGTAGCAACGAATCCGGAGCGCTCGACGATCTTGTCGGCGGTGGTGCCGTCGAGGTAGATGATCACCTCGAACGTGTTGCCGCTCACGTCGATGTCGGCGTAGAGGCGGTTGCCGAACGTTCCCTTGTCCCGGGAGGTCACGGTGATCGACGTAGCGGCGTCACCGTCAACGAATGCGTGGGCTGCAGCAGCAGCGGCGGGTCCGAGGAGGCGGGATGCGTAGAGGGCGGTGCCGCCTTCCTTGAAGAACGTGTCGACCCAGTCGTGCATCGCCGTGTAGTCCACGGTGCGGGCACCGTGGTTGCGGACGAACTCACGCTTCGTGCGCGACAGCACGGCCGACTGGAGGCCGAACTCGGTTTCGCCGACGAGAAAAGCCGTGGCAAGGGTCAGCCGCGGGCCGCTAAGCGGACGCGCGTCATCGTTCAGAACTACGACGCCTGGGAGGGTCACGACTGCGGCTCCTTCTTGGAGGTGGTCTTACGAGCAGGCTTGAGCGGCGGAACCGGAAGGAGCGCGCCGACGTTCAGGTACGAGCGGATCAGCGGGTCGTTGTCCGGCACCCCGCGGGCGATCTGCCCCGGCGAGACAAGGGCCCCGGTCTGCAAATCGACAGGGGAAAGCGAGACGTTCTTGACGTCGATGAGCATGGGTGTCCTCCGGGGTTAGGGGCGGCGGGTGATGCGGACGCGCGTGCCGGTCACGAGCGGGGTTGCCGCGGCCGGATCGGTGATCGGGTCCGGCGGGGTGCGAGGAAGTAGGCCGCGCGTGTCGACGACCTCGGCGACCTGCACGTGGGCGAGGACTTCGGTGGCCATGACGGCGCGGTCACGGGCGACCGCGTCGGTGCGGCTGCCCTTCCACCAGGTGGCGCGTGCGAAGCCGCCCATGTCGGGCTGCTGCACGAGCGTGTACAGGATCGCTCCGGCGTGTCTGCCGGCGAGGTCGCGGGCCCCGCTTTCGGTGGCTCCGCCGACAGCGACACCGATATTGACCTGCCACGTCGCTGCGTAGCTGGCCTGGTCGCCGTGGAGCTCGGGCTCGTCGACGGTGCCGGCGCATGCGACGAGCAGGGCCGGCGGTGTCTCTTCAAGCCAGCGGGTGTCGTTGTCGCTAGCGATGTCCCAGGTGCGCGGCGGGGACGTGGTGCCGCGGTCACGCTCTTGCTGCTCGTCGATGTCGGCCAGATAGAACGGCATCCACAGCTTCAGCGTGTCGCGGACAGCGGCCTCGATGTCGCTTTGCAGGACGATCGACCCCGGGCTGATGGTGGGCATTAGACGCTCCCGGTGAGGATGAAGCCAGCTACTTTCTCGGCGTACTTCCCCGCCTCGCGGGCACCTGGGGTGCCGAGGACCTCGCGGCCCCTTGCCTCGTGCAGGACACCGAGTCCGTGCGTGACCTCGATCAGGAGGTAGGAGCCATTGATCTTGACCCGCTGGCGGCTGGCTCCCCGGCGGGTTGCCGAGGCGTGAAGGCCGCCGCTCTCAACCATGTGCCGTGGATTGCGGCCCGCCCGCTGATCCTTGTCAGCCACGCCGCCGTAGGCCATCAGCCAGAACTTGCGTTGGAACGCGAAGACGTCATCGGCGACCGCATCCCAAGCGGGGGAGGCATCCCCGGCGCGGCCGGCAATGTCGCGCAGGAGCCTGAAGGCTTGCGGGACACCGACTGCCTTGATCGTCGGGAGCATCAGACGTACGGCCCCTGCGCGGCTTGCCGCTCAGTGTCGGGCAGATGCGCGAGCGTCGGGGAGACGATCGACATCGACCCGACGCGGGACGTGGTCGCGACGTTCAGGTCCAGGAGGGAGTCCTCCAGGTCTCGCATCAGCTCGTCGTACAGGGTCTTCAGCCGTGTGTAGACACTGTCGGCCTCGTCGGTGCGGGTGGCCTGCAAGCGAAGTTCGATGAGCATCGCCGTACGCAGCGTGATCGCCATCCGCGCGGTAGAGATCGCCGACGCCGGAATACGCGTCCCCAGCCGTAGCGAGACGAGATCGACGGCGGTCGTGATCAGGACAGCGACCTCGGCATCAGTGGGTCGCGTATCCGCCGTGAACGTCCCGACCTCATCGCCAGTGACATCCGAGCGGGTGCGCTGCCGCAGCAGAGCGGCGACCTCGTCGATCGTCGGGACGAGCTGGTTCTCGCCCGTGACGGTGAGGCCCTCGAGCGCGTAGAGCGGCGGGTCGGCACCGTTGTCCCAGCGGATCTCGTACAACCCGAGGAAGTTCGGGGCGATCAGGGTCGCGATGTAGATCCCGGAACCGGGGGGCTCTTCGACGATGCCAGCCGTGGTGCGCGGCACATGGACATCGTCGCCGGCAACGATCTGAACACCGATGGTGCCGACGAGGCCCGTGACGGTCGGCCCGGTGATCGCTTCGAACTCGGAGTTCGGAAGGGCTTCGATGCTCATACAGCGCCCTCCTTAGGTGAGGTAGGCGTAGGCGATAGTGGTCGTGGAAGCTGCGGAGCCGCCGGCGAGCGAGGCCAGAGTCGCACCGGAAGCGATCGGCGTGGTCTGCCCGGTATCGCTCGTGCCGGAGATCTGGGTCATGCCGGCCGAGGTGCCCACCAGGGCGTTGCCGCCCGTGACACCAAGCAGGGCCGCCGGCGGCGTGGTGCCTGTGACGTTCAAGACGAAGTAGACGGCCACGTCGCTCGTCGGCGTGTACGGGGTGCCGAACGTGAACGTACGCTTCGCGTTCACCGCCCACGTCGCGGACGTGTTATCCGCCGACACGGCGACGAGGGTCCGGTTGGACTTCAGGGCGATGCCGCCCCACGAGTGCGTAAGGGTGGAGCCTGCGGCCGTCGGCCCATTGACGAACGTGATCGCGCTGTAGGTGGTCCCGGCCCGGAGCTTCACCCCGGGGAACAGACGCACGGTCCCAGAGGTCATCGCGACCGCCGCGGAGATCTCGGTTTTGGCGCGGTCGATGTTCTCGGCGATAGCGCCCGAGGTCATCCAGTCGCTGGCCCCGTAGTCCGGGACATCCCGCCATGACAGGCCGCTGGTCGCCGCAGAGTCTGCGACAAGGAACTGGCCGTCGCTGCCGACCCCGCGCCTGACGACCGTTGACGCGCCAGAGGCGGCTGCGATATCGCCCTTCGTCGTGAACAGCGACTTCGGCACCAAAAGGCCACAGGCCGTGTCGACATAGGCGGTCGACGCAATGCGCGTGGAGTTGTTCCCCGCCGTCTGCGTCGTGGTCGTCGGGTTACCGGTCAGGGCCGGCGACGCCAAGGGCGCGAGCAGGGCATCAGCAGCGGCACGTGCCGCTGCCTCGTCCGCCAGGCTGGCATCGGTTTTGCTGTCGAGGCTGGACACCGCGTCTGCGCGAGCAGCCACCTCCACCGCTACAGCGGTGTCGGTGTACTCGGTTGTCGCGAGCCGCGTGGAATAGTCGCCAGGGGTCTTCGTCGGTGCCGTTGGGTCACCGGTGAAGACCGGTGAGGCCAACGGTGCCAACAGGGCGTCCGCGTTCGAGCGGGCTGTCGCCTCCGCCGAAACGGCGGTGCCGCGCGCCGTGGTCTCCACGGCGACCGCAGCGTCCGCGTAGGCGGTCGTCGCGATCCTGGTCGAGTTGTTCCCCGCCGACTGGGTAGGCGCGGTAGGGGTCCCCGTCAAAGCAGGAGACGCCAGCGGTGCAAGGAGCGCGTCCGCGGCAGCACGCGCAGCGGCCTCAGCTGACACCGCAGCGGCACGCGCCGTGACCTCCGCGGAGTCAGCAGTGATCCTGTTCGCCGCCTCGACGCCCACCGCAGCAGCGACATCAGCCGGGGTGGCAGCACCTACATCAGATGGGCCGAGGACGACGATGCCGATCTGGCCGTTCACCGACGACACCGGGGCAACGGGGCCGTCAACCTCGACCCAGTTCACGAACGTCGACGCCGGACTCGTTTGCAGCATGTACGTGTGCCGCTTCGTGTCGACATCAACGGCGACGACGGCAACGTCACCGGGCTGGGCTGTGAGCGCGAGCATGGCCGGCCGGTCAGCGACCGGGTTGACCTGTACCAGCGCCACCGCAGGGATCTGGTTTGTCGGCACGACGCCACCGACCAGATCCGCCTTGTCATCTAGTGCGGCCGTGAGCGCCGTGTCTGCGGCCGCACGAATGGTGGCCTCGGCTGCGAGCTCCGTGTCTGTCGCTGCCGTGGCAGCATCCTGCTTCAAGCTCACCGCCGCCGTCAAAGCGGTATCAGCAGCGGCGCGTGTCGACGCCTCCGCAGCAAGCTCCGCATCCGTGGCCGCCGTAGACGCATCCTGCTTCAGCGCAACGGCAGCCGTGAGCGCGGTGTCCGCAGCAGCCCTTGTCGCGGCCTCGGCCGCAAGCTCAGCATCGGTCGCTGCGGTCGCCGCGTCCTGCTTCAGCGCGATCGCAGCCGCGAGAGTCCCATCGACAGCGACCAGGGCCGCAACCGCTTCGGCAAGCTCCTCGTCCGTCACCGCAGACTCAGAGTCCTGCTTCACCGCTAGTGCTGCCGCGAGCGCCTCGTCGGCAGCGATGCGGGCAAGGATCTCTGCGGCCAGCTCGGGAGATGCGACCGGGTCAACCTCGACGAACGGGAAGAAGGCCGGCACGGAACATCACCTCCTAGTTGGCTTCGGGCCCGACGCTCACGTCCTCGAAGTTCGGGAGGTCGAAGCCAGGAGACCGGTCAAGGACCGGTGCCCAGTTGCGACGGAGGGCAGCGACTGCCGACGGTGAACCAGCAAGTTGCGCGTGCAACGCCGCGCGGGCGTTGAAACGTGCTGTCTGCTCGGCGCGGTAGTCGGCGGCGCGCTGCTCCTCCGCCACGTTCATCAGGAGCGGCTGATCTCGACCTGCACCAGGCCGCCCGGATCGGCGAGCCCCGTGGCGCTGACGTGCGTCGACACGAACGCCAGAATGTCGCTTTCGGCGACGGTTGTCGCACCCTCAACCGCGCTGAGCGTGAAGGCTTTCTCGTCGAACGCGACACCGTTGACAGCGGTAATGAACGCCAGGGTTCCGACGACGGTCGTTCCGGCGCCGGCCTGCCCCTTGTTGACGAGGGTCAACGTGCGCGAGTCGGTGGTGTTGCCCGTGATCGCCGCCTCCGGGGTGTACGTCACGCCCGTGACCGTGCCGATGAACGGGGCTTCGACCACAGTCTGGTCGTAGTCCACCGCGGCCGCCGTAGCGGGCACGGTGGCCTGAACCTTCTTGGTGAGGGGTGCAGCACTAGACATGTTCAGGCCTCCGTCTCGGGTGTCGGGTCGCCGGCAGTTACCCCGCCGACGCTGTAGTGCGCGTTCGGGGTCTGGTCGACCTCGACACCGCGCAGCCCGCGGTCCTCGTCGCTCCGGGCAGCTTTCTCGAGCTCGGTAACGCCGTGGTCTTCCTGCTTCTTGCTTGTCGCCATGGGGACGACCTCCGTTCTTAGGCTGGGGCTCTCGAAATAGGCCCCATAGGCCGGCGCCGGGCCGGCCCATGGGGCAGGCGACTCAGGCGATGTGGAGGATGCCCGCGGGGTACCGCGAAGCCTCGACCGGCTGGTCGTAGTTGATGGTGTTCGCGACCTGCCAACCGACGCGGAGCACGAGACGCAAGGCGAGCATGTCCTGTTGCGCGAGGTTGTAGACGATCTCGCCCAGGTTGTTCTGGATGACCGCCTGGTCGAGCACCTTGAACGTGACGTCCTGACGGACACCGACCACGAACTCGGATGGATCGAACAGGATCGAGCGAGCCGAACCACCAGCGGTCGGCCACTGGCCGCGCATCGGGAAGCCATGCAGAACACCGTCTGCCTCGACGCTGTCCTTGGTGATCACGACCTCGTTGAGGCGCTCACCCTGTGAGGACCGTGCCTGACGGAACAGGCCCCTGACCACACGGTTGGACGCAGCGCTGACAGGGTCGTAGCCGTCGGCCTCGATGAGGCTGAGCAGGTCGGACTGGTCGCCGATGATGCCGCCGGCCGTATTGGCGTTGGTGCCGATCTGAATCGTGTTGCCGGCCGCGGCGGCCGCGGTCACGACCGCGGTCGGGAACGTGCCCGGGGCGTTGATGCCGAAGAACGCGGCAGCGTCCAACGTACGCCCGGCCGCCTGCTCAAGCAGCGGCATGACCTGATCCCAGATCGGCATGTCTGCATCGTCCACGACGGACTCGGGGATCGGGACGATCGCAGCGATCTCTTCGATGTTGAGGTACTTGTTGTCCCAGTTGACCTCGGTCGTCTGCTTCTGGCCGGTGTCACCCGACACGAAGTAGGCGATCGGGAGCGCGGACAGGACCGGGAACCGGGTCTGCTTGCGGCCCACCGGAACACGCGTGAACTGAGAGAGCACCGAGGAGTTGTTCGTCAAGCCCTCCAGGAACTTGTTCGACACCTCCTCAGGCATCAGCGACTGCGCATCGGTGCGCGAAATGATGTTGTCGTAGGGCATTCGATTCCCTCCAGGGGATTGGGTGTTCGTCTAGACCCCCCAGGAGGGGAGGCCCGTGCTTACGTGCGGCCGGCTTGGCGGCGGATCAGGGCGTCCATGTCGCCGGTCTTTGCCGGCTTGCGTGCGCCGCCGTCGAAGCTGGTGGCGTTCGGGTTGATGTCTGCGAGCAGGACGTCTGCGTCCTTCAGCAGCTCGTCCTTGGTGCTGCCAACAAGGCGTTTGGCCTGGTTGGCGGTGAGGCCCTTCTCGCTCGCGACCTCGTACCGCAGCAGCTGCGCTCGGGCGTCGGCGGCGTCCGCTATCGCAGCGGCTGTCTCCTCTGCCTGCTTCTGCTGGTCGGTCTTGTCGCGGTCCTCGTACTCCTTGGCTTTCGCCTCGGCGGCAGAGGCTCGTTTCAGAGCGTCGCGCTCAGCCTTGCGGGAGGCGGCCAATGCCTTCTTGGCGCCCTCCGGCAGCTCATCGTCTGCGCCCGCGGAGCTGGCACCGTCATCTCGGCCGGTGTCAGTCGTGCTCGAATCTCCCGTCGCCGAAGCGACGGTGGTGGTGCTTTCGTCGGCAGCCATCGCGGCTCGCCTCCTATGGGTGACGGCGCCGGCCGTCGCGGCAGGCGCCTAGTGGTGATGGGTCCGAAGCGCCTCCAGGGGCGCTTCGGTGAGCACATCGGGGATCGCCGCCATCGGCTGTCTCTCGATGAGCGCGTGAAACGGCACGTCGCCGTCCCGCATGATCTGGGCCCGATCGGGGCCAAGAAGTTGGTCTTGCTCACCCTTCGCCAGGGCATGGAACATCTGCTCACCGGTCAGGCGCGCAACCGTGTCTGGGGCGTCTCTCACGACCGGCTCGGCCGAGCACTGGCAGAACGGGTGAACGTCGAGGATGTCCTCGTCGGCGAACACCCGCCCGTCCGCTGCGGCGAGGCAAGCGCCGCAGCCACCGCCGGTAACCCTGCGCCAACCGGTGATTTGGTCGCTGTCTCGGATGCCGGCGCTGACCGTGTCGCGGCCGGCGAACATGACGTCCTCGCCGGCGCTGCGCTGAGCCACGGCAACACCGATCCCAAGCGCAGCCTCAACCGGATGGCCGTCGCTGATCGCCTTCTTGACCGTGAATAGGCTGCCCTTCAGCGAGTCCTCGATCGGCCGCCCGGCCTGGTTGACGCCGACGGCATCGGCCGAGGCGGACAGGCCTTTGGGGCCTGTACGCTTCCCGGTCTCAACGGCGATGAACCCGGCCAGGTATGCGGCAGCGAGGCGGGCGTTCGCACGCTGAAGTTCGGTGACAGCTGGCACCATTGCCCGGCGCCACGCAGCATGTGAGGCATCAAGGTCGACTGGGTCAAGAAGCGACCAGCGCGACTTCGCGACCCGGATCGAACGGTCGCGAAGCTGGGCCGTCTTCGCTCGGTAGGTGTCGGTGATCCTGATAGCCCGTTGGCTTGCCGGCATGGCTCAGGCTGCGACAGGCACCACAGGCGTGACCGCCGGCGCTGGGGATGGGGTAAAGATCGAATCGACCGCCTGCATCTCCTTGATGCGAGCGATCTCCGTAGGGGAGAAGCCGGCCTTCTCCCACAAGATCTCGTCGGGGATGTTCAACGCTCGAAGCTTGGTGAGGCCGTCGACGAGCTCGCCGAAGTTCCGGAACTCCACATCCGCCCAGATCGTCTCCGCTGAGGTCGCCTGGCCGCGCTCGTCGTCGCCCATCGACTTGAACGCGAGGCGCATCGCCTCCTCGTGGCCCTCGCCGAACGGGGTCTTCTTCTCCGTCGTGCGAGCCACCAGGCCAGACTCGGCAGCCTTCAGCGCGTCACCCGACACGTTCACCATCTGCCCAAGGAGATAGTGCGGCGGCGTCCGGGTCTGCCCGGCCAGGTGCTGCACGAGCGGCTCCAACGCCTTGACGTAGTTGCCGAGGTCCGAGGCGGAATACTCGGCGATCTTCGCGTCCGGGCTGCTGAACGTCAGCAGCTTGCTCATCGCCATCTTGATGTCCGAGTTCAGCACCGGAGTGCCGTCCGGGTTCTTCGGGGCCTCAACCCCAATGGCCACCCGCTGCCGGAACGCCGAGAACTCCGAGGCGATCAGCATGTCCAAAATCGTCTTGTTTATCGCGTCCTGCAACGGCAGCGCGTTCCGCAGGTCGCTGCGCCCACCGCCGAGCATGTCCGGGGCATTCACCACCGGGATCAACGGCACCTCGGCCAGGAGATTCCGGCCACCGGGGTCATCACCACGACGCGCCCAGGACACTCGCCCGCCAGTCCGGAATCTCTCCGCCGACCTGAACTTGCAGATCTCGTCCGGCAGGAACACGTTGGCGTACGCGAAGCCGTCCCGGTCAACCCACCGCTTCAACCCCGCGAGACGCTGGCGATGATCCCCAGGGTCAGTGGCGACCATCACCTGGGCCGGATGCTCCGCGGTGATTCGCGGGAACCCGCCCGGCAGGCGAGGAGGCTCAACGAGCCAGTACGCCTTGCCGCACGTCACCGCTTCGCGATGCACCATGCTCGACGTCGAGTCCATGTTGTTCGCCTGCCACAGCTTCCAGGCCTGCGCGTCAGCCTCGGCGCCGACACCCATCCGGAAGCCCTGCACGCGCAGCCGCTCGACCGGGGCCTCGACGATCAGCTCACACCAGTTGTCGGCGAACTCACGGAACATGCCACCGAACGCCTGCTGAAACTTCGCTGTCGCGTACCGCAAGCGGTGCTGCCCGTCGCGGTAGTTCGTGTACAGCTCGATGTCGGGAAGCGCCTCGTCGAGCATTCCCTCAAGCGTCTGGAGCCAGGCCCCGGGAGACATCTGAACCATGGGACCACCTCCTGACCTGCGCTAGTGAAGAACGAAATCTGAGCCGACGGGAATGGCGGTGGCCCCCGCGGCGATCGCGTCCCCACGCGCCTCCCACGACAAGCAACCAGCCATCGCCGCATCCATCTTCCGGGGCGAATCAGGCCGGTCCTTGCTCATCGTGCACATCTGCCGATGCTGATCGTCGTAGACGTTCAGCTTCTGCCGGCGGGCGTTCCCGATGTGCCGAGCGAAGGCTTCGTCCCCGTCGTGGGTGACGTCGCCAGCCCCTACCGCGGTCACATAGCTTCGCGCCGACCAGGCGATCTGCTTCGGCCGGTTCGTCAGCCACGGAATCACGCGCTTCTCACCCCAGCGGCCCTGCCACTTCTCCAGCAGCCCGTCGATGTACTGCGGGTCGATGTAGGCGCGCCACACGTGGAAGCGCTCGAACGCCTCGCTGATCGCACCGTCGATCTTCACCTGATCATGCTCGTAGTCGTCGGCCGCAGACTCTGGCCGCTCCTCGATCACCACAGGCCACTGGTAGCCAGTCTCGACCTCGGTAGCGATGATCGCCAAAGCGTCGGCAAAGCGGGCGCCGTCCACGCCGAGCGTGATCAGCGCCCCAGCAGGCACAACATGCCCAGGACGAGCGAGGAGCTCCCACCGATCCGGGTCGAACACCGCATCCTCAGCAGCACGGCAACGGTTCAAGAACCACCGCTCAGCCTGCGCAGGATCGCGATCAAGCAAAGCCACAATCTCGCCGTAGATCCGGTCACGGTCAACCCACCACGAGTCGCCGTACACAATGTTCAGCGCCTTCATGCAGTCGCGCTTGTTTCGGATCGACAAGCCCGCCGGCGGCTCCACATTGTCCAGGTAGACGCCGACCTCGCGACCCTCCGAGGTCTGCTGCGCCACCGAGTTCTCGGCGGGGTCCCACGCGTTCGGGGTCTCAAGCCACCGACCAGCCATACCCGCCAGGCCGCGCCGCTGGTTGTCGGCGAGCGCCCGGCCCTTGTTCTGCTTCGTCCAAGACTCGGTCTGGTCCTGCACCACGAACGTCACACGCTGCCCCAGGCGAGACACCGCGCTCGCTGTCACCGGCTCGATCAAGCCGCCGCCGGGAAGGTTGATCCGCGTCTTGCCCGTATCCGGGATATCAGCGCGCAACGCCCCGAGCTCGATCATCGGCACCAACGCCCGATACACGTTCGCGACCTGATCCTCAGACACCGCCGTGATCTGCACATGCGGAGTCGCCCACGGCCGACCCACAGGCTGCCCCGACGCATCCCAGCCGTCGAACAGCACCGGGGCCTCAGGGTGCGCCTCCGCGCAAACCATCGCCGACGCAAACGGGCCCTTCCCCCACTTCTGAGGACGCTTCAACTGCGACCCACGAAAGTACGTGAACGGCGTCCGCCACCGGGACCGCTGCTCATCCCACTTCGCCAAGGGATCAACGCGGTAGTGCCGCAGCAGAAACCGCAGCATCTCATCCGTCAGCAGGAACGGCCGCCCGATGTGCTCCCCATCGGGGATCACGCACACCGACTGGATCAGGTCAGCGACCGCATAGCCGAGCGTCGGGAACTCACGACACACGCGGCAACGGCCGCCGGCCCAGTCCGCGCCGCCGCAGTTTCCGCAACATGCGGTAGCCACGGGGCTAGACCGCGCGCAAGCGGCGAGGCGCCTCAGCGACAGCAGGACGCTCGCCCTCGGCCTCGTCCGGAACGATCGACCACCGCAGATCAGCCATCGCCTTCGGATTCAACCCCAGACGATTGTCCAGCTCCCGCATCTCCCGCATCAACGTGGTCGAACCACTGACACGCGACCTCAGCTGAGAAATCAGCGCCTCAAGTCGACCAGCACGCTCCTCATCACACGAGATGCCGAGTAGATCCCTGAGATCCAAGCCGTCGACAACAGCAACCGCGGCGGCCTCGTCCTCAAGCTGAGCCCGACGAGCAATCACGTACAACGCCCCCGCGTCCCAAGCAGCAGCCTGCGGCAACGCCCACGCCCACGCCCACCACTTCGAGCCCGACTGACCAAGGTCGTACGGGCAAGCAGGCGCAGACTTACGCCGACCCTTCCCGTCCCGCAACCCGCCAGCCGGAAGCTGCGTAGTCGGGATCGTCGGCGCATTACGACGCCGAGCCTGCGGATTCGGCAACGGACCGGGCATCGCGCCCTCCTATCCAGGGGCATCGCGCCCCTTCACGTCGAAATCAGAACCCGTACACACTGCGAGAAGACT
>ERZ724509.101-NODE-101-length-39997-cov-11.946522_pt1 | contig 39997 bp, 65 predicted proteins | sample MGYA00376042_ERZ724509 | MGnify/ENA primary metagenome ERZ724509 (study PRJEB28724, sample SAMN07190887) | wastewater metagenome | isolation source: effluent of sewage treatment plant in Hong Hong | place: USA: Christiansburg, Virginia | collected 2016-03-01 ...
CTACATATTTAGGGTCAAGCTCCATGCCGTAACAAGTGCGGTCTGTTTGTTCACAAGCTATTAGAGTAGTTCCGCTACCTAGATAAGCGTCTAGTACCACCTGTCCTTTTTCAGTACCGTTCAAAACACACTCTGCAAATAACTCTACTGGTTTCATTGTTGGATGTTCTTTGCTCTGGTGTGGTTTATCTATGTTCCAAACACTCGTTTTCTGTGTGCCATTACCGTAGAACTTGTGCTTTTCTAACCACCCATACAGAATTGGCTCATGTTTGTAATTATAGTCACATCTACCTAAAACATGGTTGTTCTTTGCCCAGATAATCATGTGTCTTGAGGGATAACCAATATCGTATAATGACTGTAGTAGTAGTAGTAGTTCCCCTCCTTGTGGGGAGGTTATGTAGAAACTAGCATCACTTTCAAGATAAGCAAATATTGCCCCGAATGATTCTGTCCAAAACTCTTTCATTTCTTCAGGCTTCATATGGTCGTTTTCTATCTTTGTTTGGTTTCTATTTCCCCGGGAAATAGAATTAAGAAAGGCGTTTTTATCAGCGTAACTAACGCCATATGGTGGATCGGTTACTAATAGGTTTGCTTTTGTTCCATCCATCAATATAGGTAAATCATTTGTACTATCCCCACACATAACCCTATGTCTGCCTAACTGATAAACCACTCCAAGTTGACTCACAGGTGGCTCACTACTTACCTCTGGTGCTTCATCTTCTTCTACTTCCTCATCACCAAACCCACCAGGTAATTCAAGTCCCCAATCATTCAATAAATCAGTATCCCATTCATTAGCTAATACATCCCAATCCCAATCACCACCACTAACATTATCTTTTATAATAAACTCACGTTGTTTTTCTTCTGATAAGTCTACAATCTGAACAGGTATGTCTTTTAACCCTGCTTCTTTACAAGCTCGATACCGCATATTTCCACCAAGAATAACGTGTTCTTTGTTCAATACGATCGGTCTAATCTCAAGCATTTCAGGAAAGTCTTTTATAGATTGCACGAGCTTTTTGAAGTTATCATCTCGAATAACTCTCGGATTATCTTTGTTTGGTATGATGTCATTTATATTCATAGTTGTTTATACTCCCATTTACCATTTATCTTACTAAATTTTACATTACAGGTACTCATATGTTCTGGTCTAATTATTCCGTTCTTTACAAGGTGTCCGATCGGAATATCCATATCTACATACTTTTGTTTCTGTATACTGCGTCCCCAAACTACATCTGGTCCATATGGCTCTCCATCCCAAGAACACTGACCACTCAGCCATACTTTCGGCTGTGCTAGTAAGCAATAAAATCCAGTAGCTTCTACACGTTGTAATCCGTCTAATGTGTAGTTAATACTCTCAAAACTATCTTCGGTGAAGTTTGTCCATGCTCCAAGTGCGTATAGCCCATGTCTACCGACCTGTATTCCTGATACATACCCAAACCCATTACCTTTAAGTATTTGAAAGTCATCATACAGCTTTTGTAAGGTATTATGGTTTAGAACTGAATCCCCTTCTAATTGCCATACAAGATCAGGCTTCAAATCTTCTACTGCTTGAACAAGTATCTTATGATTCTCGGCTATGCGTTTTCTACGATCGTTTATACCCTGTGCTGGATTCTTGTCTACATGTACGAATACGTTATTAGGCTGTAGTGTTTGTTTGGCAATTTGAATATCTAAATTTGTTCTATCTTCAACTGCTGCGATAGCTAGTATGTTGAGTTTAATCATAAACTTTCCAATGCTTCCATATATTTAGGTAGTAATGTTTTCCAACTAATCGTATCAGCTATATTGCTCGCTTGCTGTGATAGTTTTTTCATGTCCTGTGACTTAATCCATTGTATACGTTCTACTAGAGCTTTGTGATCGGTTGTCCATATATCTACCTTGGTACGAGGAGTGAACGAATCACTTATATAAGCTGGTACTAACCACTCAGGCGGTAGTAGATTATTGTTAGGTGTAATATCAGGCATGATTACTGGCATACCACTTGCTAAAGCTTCATTTAACGGTAGACAGTTACCGCCATACTTTCTCGGCATTACAAGTATATCTCCTAGTAAATATAGATATTTTGGATCTTGTATGTTAGATATAACTCTTGTGTCTCTGTATCGTTTTCTAATCTGGTTAGCAAACTCCTCTACTTGCGTAGTGACTATCCCATTTGGACACGCTTGTAGAAAATCCCACGTTCCATTTCTATCATGTGATGCAGGCTTTCCGGCTATGTGCATGACCTTATTATTTTCACGAAGTCTAAACTCAATTTCTTCTCGGTCTACAGGGTGATGCAGTTGGATAACCTTAGTGCCTTTGGCGTTGGCGTGTCTCGTAATCTCCTGTTCTAGCCATGTACTCGGTAAGATCATAAGGTCGGGAAGTTGATACTGTGGGTATTTAATATGGTCATAAAATTCAGGGTTTTCTACACATACAGTTTTGACTTGCATTGACCGTGCCACCTGATACAAATTCATATTGTATGGAGTTTCAGCAGTCATCAGTACGTCTGTATCGGTCAACATACCTTGCAGTTGATCATCTTTCGGTATGCCTTTAATTATCTGAGCGTCAGGATACCAATCGTAGTTCTGCTCCATACCATTTAAATTAGAGATGTCTATAATAATAGTCTTGTGAGGTTTGAGATGTTTATAGTACGATCTCGTTTGGTAACCAAGCCCAGTTTTACTAGCCACTACTAATAGCGTGAGTTTCATAATCCTACCTCGTCATCTGACGTATATTTTAAGCCACCGGCTCGTCCGTCTATATGGTAGCTTCGTTTAATGTTCTTTTCATTCGGGTAGTAAATCCACAGCCTATGTTTGGCCCATCCTAAATGTCCGTATTCATGCCATGCGTTCATGACCACTCCATGATAAGTGTCCTCTATAAAGTACTTCTCTCGGAGCGTAGGTAAAACCGTCTCCTTGTAATAAATAACCGTAGACAAATGTGGTCGTTGGCTCCACTGGTAAGTACGCATAAACTTGTCTTTTCTGCCGAGCATAAGCCCCTCATGTTCTAGAGGTATCTTACCCTCGTGGTGAAAACGAATAGTGTTGGCTTCTCCGCTCATAATAAACGCTATACACTTCTCCCAGTCTATTTTCTCGTCCTTAACTAAAGGAGCGTCACCCTCTACATACAACATCAGTGGAGTTTTGATTAAATCAATCGTAGCTTTCATCATGTTTGTTTGATGTGAGTGTTCATCGAATACTACAGGTAATACATTCTTATACTTGTGTAGGCAGTTCCATAGTATACGATTCTTATATTCGTCATAATCTGCTTTACGGTCTATTTGTTCTTTTCGTAGTCCGTCTATCTGTAAAATAATCTCACTGTCTGGCAAGTGATGTCTAATACTAGCAATAGTTTCCTCAATAATATCTAGCTTTGGGTGGCTCGGTAGTACGGAACTAACTAATATGACTGTTATATCATTTTTCATTTTTACCAAGCTCATAGCCTATTCTTAACATAGCGTCACGTTCTAGCGACCTATACATATTGCTATTAGGGTGATATGCTTCTGCTTCAATAGTAAACTGTTTAAATATTTCTATAGCCGTTTCACTAACATCTAGGCTTGCTAAATATTCTAATATTTCTTGATTAAGTTTAGCCATTGTATTGCTCCAATACTTTCAATTTAAAGTTCCTTTTAAACATTAGCCACCACGCAGTTTGTTTATGTATGTTGTGTGGGTAATCTTTTTTAATCTCTTTCATATAAGCCGGTAACGATTCCCAGTTGGTGATATGAGGGAATGGCGTAATCTCGCCAAATAACCAATCCCAATACTCCATAACTTCGCCTTTAGCTGTTTTCTGATCGGCTATGGGGATAGCCATACACTCTAACGCTTCAAACAGTCTAAAACTATCCGGTATGACCGCACCAGAGGGTGCAGGAGCGACTTTAGCTCCAACCATACCCATATAGTAATCTAAATGGCTCATGCCCTGTGTGAAGCCTTGTGTGTCGTAAGCTTCTATCTTGTTTTTACGGTGCATTGTCTTTAACTGACCAGAAAGTTCTTCTCGTCTTTGATGAGTCTTTTGTCCTGCATAGAATATATCTACATTCTTTTTGATCGGAAGTACTACAGCTTCGAGTATATCGCTCATGTGTTGTGGGTAACCTGTACCAAGTTTGTTGTATTTGTCATGCTTACCAAGATGAGGATTTTGTACCCATATATGAGTTGCCTGTATTTGGTCTATGTCAAACTCTGCTTCTTCATCACCCATTAAAAACAGTACACAGTGATTCAGATTGTCTAATTCTTTTTGTACTTGCTTTTCCATTCCTGCGTGATGTCGAGCTGGTATTACAACAATAGCTTTATCACCTTTAGGTATAGTGTCTACAGATTCAAACTCTACATCTAAATCCGTAAACATATCTTTAAGAAAACCAAAGTCCCACTGGTCGGCTATATTAGCGTCTGGGTTAAGCGATAAAAGGTAGGCTATCATCGTGAAAACCTCAAGTTAATTTGGCTCTCAGAAAAGTCATCGTCAAACGGTTTGTCCTCTGGGTAATATGCTTTGAAGCCTTGACTGGTAATCTTTTTAACAAGTGCAGGATAACGTTTATTAAATGCAGGTGATATTTCTACATACAAGTTTTTAACATTTCTAAGGTCTACCGAATTTACAGCGTAGTCATCATTACCCTCTAAATCTACTTTTACCAGTTCAATACCTACATCTGGCAATCCAAGTGTGAAGTCTTGGTCTACCCAATCATGTATAAGTTTAATCTTATCTGATACCCCGTGAAGTTGTGCTGTCATTGATAAAAGTTCTAAGTTTTCAGCGTCACCGTCTATTGCTATAACATGATAGCCAAGCTGTGCAGCCATGATCGTATACCAACCTATATGACAGCCAAAGTCTATTACAATGTTATCTCTATTACCGTTAATAAGAATTTCAGATATAGGGCGTGTATCTCTATCTTCCCATGACCCCTGCATCCTTAAAGCACCCGATATAGCATCTTGACCGGTGCAGTAATACCCTGCATGATTACTATATTTTTCTGAATCATACGCCCACATCTTACCAAGCTGTGTATCTAGCAACAGCCTGTCGTGTTGTTTGTGTCCTACACCGCAAGTATTCATTACCACCACTCCTTTAGCTCATACTTTTTAGCAAGGTATGGTATAGAATTATTAGGAAAGTAACCTATAGGCTTATCGCCAAACGGAAGTTTAAATGTTTCTTCTCCTTTATCTCCACCCCACTTTTCACGGTAGTATTGTAACAGAGGTGGTGCAAGTACTAAGTTCGTATGATTACCGACTGTCTGAGATAACGCATTAACCCATACTCTAGCCCATGCACTTTGTAGTCCGTTTAGTTCTAATCGGTAACACCAGTCTATCTGCTCAAAATAACCTGGGTAAAAGTTCTCGTCAAAATATCCTACTTTCTCAAACAACCGTCTATGCAAAGCGATAAGATGCCATGAGTGACCGTCTGCTTCTATAACGTTTTCCCCTGCAAAGGTTTCCATTTGTTTAATCCAAGTCGTTTCCTTTATGGGTCCAAATAACATTGACTGACTCATAATAATAAGATAGTCTAATTGCTTTTCTACAACTTGTCTTGCTCCAATGTTCCACGCCCTTGCTACGCCTATGTTATGTCCGTCTGGGTCACGATAGTAGTGTTTGCCATACGGAAAGCACCACTCTCTTGTATTATCTATAATCAACACATCATCTATATCAATACCCGAAGCACTATCTTCTCGTAATATAGATTCAATGCAAGCCTTGCCTAACTCATAATCTGCTACAGGTATGACAACTAATACTTTCATACATATCTCGTAAACTTTGGATGACATTTTATACATCGTCTTGCATATTTACGAGTACCATATTCGTTAAATCCATTTTTATACCTCACGCCATATATAGAATAATCATGTCCATTATTACAATGAGTCTTTTGAGATTCTTTTAATGCAACGCCCTGCAACCCACAACGTCTTATATTATCGGCTCTAGTAACTTCTTCCATGTGTTCAGGATTTACGCATATTTTATTTTTACACAAGTGGTCTATAGTCATTTTTGGTTTTATCGGTCTTACAAAGTTTTCAAAAGCCCATCTATGAGCAAGATAATTTCGTTTATATGTAACCATAGAACCGTAACCAGCATTTTGAACGTAACCCATCCAATTCCAGCAAGTATCAGTTTTAACAGTATTCTTATTGAATATGTCTATTTCTGATTGTCTTGTTCTCATGCTTAACATTATACACCCTTACTTACATATAACATATGGATTTCATGTTCGTAGTCTAAAAACGTTTCCGAATATCCTCTGTCAATTAACCAATCTCTAGCATTTCTAAGGTATATTCCGTACTGGTCAAACTGAAATTCGGGATGCCATGACATCCATATCTTCGGGTGATACTGTTCTATTGTTTTTTTTGCTCCATATAGTACTTGCATATCTGCACCCTCTACATCAGCAGTAATAACTGTTGGTGGTTTAAGTCCCTCTGCTACTAAGTTATCAATTCTGTATTGCGGTAAACCATCAGCTTCTAAATACAATTCACTAAATCCATGAGCTTCGACTATTTCTCCATTAGCAGATAGTGGAAATCCATCTTCACCTATTTCCCAACCTTTGCCGTTTAATAAAGCAATATCAGGTTTAGGCGGTATCGGTTGATGTACATTACTAGCAAATCCTGCATAGCAAGCCAAAGGGTTTTTAAGTTTGTTAGCTTCCCATGTTTTTTTAATACTAGGCCATGCACTAAAGTTAGGCTCGAATAGTACTACCTCTGCACCCCACATTTGACAGAGTGCCGCCATTTCTCCGAGTTCAGCTCCTACATAGTAGACAACATCACCTTTACCTATGTGTTTGTGCATTGATTCTAGCCGAGCTTTTTCCCAACCTTTTTCGTTATGCCATTCTTCACGGTTAGCTCTATGCTCTGGTAAGTACAGTTCATACTTTCCGTTTAGTTTACTTTTGACCATCTTCATCGTTTACCTCGCAAATCTTCATAATAGTTTTAACTCGATTAACGTAGGTGTGTTCTTCTTTGGTAATGCGTTGGTTTTCAGCCTGTATCGTGTGACGTTCGTCCTCGTGTTCTAAGTAGTGTTTAATCATTTCTTCTAGTTGTTTCCAGTTACCCCAAGAATAAGTAGGAAGTTTAGGGTAGTTGTACTTCATAGCTTTGATCTGTGGCATGATTAAGAATCCACCACGCCCTGTAGCCTCTGGTACTCTGTCAGACCAGTACTTAGAATCTTCTTTATTTAAACAGAGTGAATCACCTACGGTGACTTTGGCACTTGCATAAAAGTCATTCATGTCATCATTACGGTCAATTTTTGGCTCATCTCCTCCTGGGTTCTTATACGTCCAACCGTTACGCTTACACATTTCTCGGAGTTGTCCTGCAAGTTCTTTACGATATGTCCACACATCTTCGTGATACCCCTCGCCATTACTACCAACTAAGGCAACATCACATTCGTATTCTTTACGCTCTGTACCAAACTTCGCTGCGTCATATCTCACACCCGGCATAAGCCACATATGATTCTTGCCGAGTAACTCCCACTTGTCATTGTAATCCCCATCAGCCGTAAATATATAGGCAGTGTGAAACATAGGCTCTAGCCACCACTTACGACCACCTCTTGATGTTCCCCAAAACGTATCGAGGTGTAATGTAGCACTTGGTATACCTGCGATTGCTAAAGTATGTATATGAGTAATAAATTCATCTAATGGCTGAGTAGCCCATGTGCCAGTAATTAGAAGTAGGTCACTATTTAATGATTCTTCTCGTACTTGTTCCATACTGACTTTGTTTTCTTGTAGCTGTATAACTGTATGCCCCAGATGTTCAAACGCTTTGCGAACATCATTTTCAGTCGAAAATTCTGGCTCAAAATTACCTATATATGCGATTCTACTCATCTTCAAACTCCACTTGTATTATTGTTCTATCACTGTTTTTTAAAACTTGTAACTCTTGGTAGCGATACCAGACGTTTACTATGTTGAATAAAAGCAACATAAATATAAGTATCGCTATTATGTCTAAACTCTCTAGCATACTCTTTTCTTTAGCCTCTGTTATACGAAGCTTTGTTTTCTTAGCGTGTTTTTTACTAAACATACATTTAAACCATTCAATCGTATTACCCATTTTTAACTCCAAAAAAAGACGCACCACCGCTAGATAATGCGTCTATTGTTAGATTAAAACTCCTAGCGGTGTAGTTCATAATTAGAGTATAACACATAAAAAAACAACCTGTTGCGCTCTCGATGTGATTTGCTAGTCATGACTGCTATCTTTTATCGGTACGCTGTCGAGGTTGTTTTATTAAGTTATCATCTAACTTAATACTTATATTATACATTACCATAAGCATAATGTCAAGTACTTTTTTATGTTTCTTTTATATGACAATTCCTGCACAAATAACGAACATTAGTTATCTGCATTTTAAGCTCCGGGTGTGAGCCACGCTTCTGTATATGGTCTATATCAAGCTTGCCATCTACACCGCATATAGCACACCTATGACCGTATTGTTTATCTAAGTAGGGTATTGCTACATTTATACGCCAATCATCATATTCTTTAGACTTCTTACCTCTTTTGGCAATAGGCTTGTTTGGTTTAGTGTACTTGTTATACGCACAAACCTGACATATTGTTACAGTTGTATTATATCTTGGAAACGACCTGCCACAATTTTTACACAGATACTCTAGCATTTTACTTAATGCTCCTCTAAACCCTTACACACTCTATTCCTACACGAGTAGCCCATCTTCTGTCTCATACACTCGCCCCATCGTTTAGCCCACCATTGTTTAATTCGATATATCATTCTGACTCCCTTGTAGTGTCCTTTTTGGGCTTGCGTACGCTAGACGAAGTTTTCGCCCGAACTTTAGCGAGACTCTCATAGCTCTCGGCATAGACTCGTAACCGTTCAGCTACGTCCTGTGGTGTGTGACCGTCCCATTTATCAGCTGTATCTCGTTCTTCAATGTCAAACAAATACCAGTCTTTCATATCATAGTGGTTTGTTATTTGACCTGTTGGCAGTTGAGCAACAACTACAAACCATCCACCGCCAAAGGCTAATTCACCGTCTGAATGCTTCCAGCTTTTATGTATGTCGTACTCTTGGTGGGTTCGGTACAGCTCATTAAACATACAGGCGTTGTAAAGCAATCTATACTCGTATAGCTCCTTAAATGTATGATAACCGTCTGATGTATTTTCATTTATCTCGTTAATCATCACTACTCTCCAATTCATTAGAGGCTCTTATCTCATCAAGCTCTCTAGCAATCTCCTCGTACTGTTGGTATAACCAAACTTCTACATCTTTGAGTGCGTTTTTTCTGATTAGTAATTCTAGTTCTTTACCCATCATTCATCTCCCTTATTATTAGTTTTCCATGTAGTACCATTGACTATGTAGTAGAGTGTTATTTTAGATACTGGATATACGGTCACTATGTCTTTGACTTTTATACCTCGGCTGTAGAACATCCGTATATCGTCAACATCCTGCTGTTTAAGTTTTGCACTACCGTGTCTTTCTCCTGTTGCTGTATTTAGTGCTGTTCTTCGTAGTATATCTTTCTTACCGTGGCAAGATAGGCACAGTGTTTGCAAATTATTGAGTGAGTTATTTTTTAGTTTTAGCGGAGTATTTCGACCTTTTCCATCTATATGGTCTACGGTTATATCTCTATTGTATTTCTCTTTATGCTCATCCCTGGTAATCATACACTTAACACATTTTTCCCCGTCCCTTTTTATGGCTTCTTCTCTGTTGTCTCCAAAAAAAACCTTATAACTACGATTTATATCACTCATTGTTTGTGCCTTTTAGTTTAGCTTGTAGGTCGGACTTGTATTTTCTTAAACCATCGTAATCATGACTATCAAATGCTTTATCAAAACCTTTTAATTCGGCTTTTAAGAGTTCCTGCTGTATAGCTTCTCTTTTAGCTTCGTTTCCACAAGTACATTTACCAAACCCGTCTGCTGGGTCTGCGTTGACCCCACAGCTTATGCAAGGGAACAAGTCATCTATGTTTGAAGTGTTCATATTTCCGCCCCATATTCATTTAAGTATTCGCTAACTTGCCATTGCCACATATATTCAGTGTGCGTGAATATCTTACCTTTAATGTTAAGTTCTACTTTTACTGCGGTATTAGTCTTGTCTTTACCATATCTTATTTTATCTGAATAAATAATCTCGAAACTTTCGAGGACAATATCATCAAACACAAGTTGTTTTTTCATTCTTTCCCCTTTATATAAATCATTCCGCTTGGTACAGAGTCATCTGTTTCAATTTGTACTCCGTTAATATTTCCGATAGCTTTGGGGTAATGGGTTTTTTGGTAATGGTGGTTAATCGCATATAACAGAATCTCTGCTACAAGGTCGTCTTGTATCTTGTGCAGTTTTTTTAAGCTGTTACCTGGAGAACGCCACTCATCATCGTACTCATCAACAAACTTCGCAATTCGTTCAATCCAGTATGTTTCATCTACTGAATAGGTGTCATCTATGTTTGAGTTACTCATTACCTACCTGCTATCAACATTTGTAATGCTTTTACACCTACATCATTGTTCGAATATGCTAGTGCAAACATTATTAGTGCTACACCAAAGAGTAATACGAGTAATATTTCTACTACCATAAATCTTGAACCTTTAGTTTTTTTGTTATAGATATATTTTCTGTTTCCTAAAAATCCATCACCGTTTAAATCTGTCATTTTGTTTTTCCTCTCCTAGACATTGTGCCACCTTTAGTTCCTGCTGCTCGTAACTTTTCAGGACTCATCTTTGAAAATCCTTTAGGTACTTTTGCCTTACCACCTTTAGCACCTATGTTTGTGTAAAAGTCATCTCCGTATTTTGCTTTGTTAGTTGCTGCTGCTTTTGCTCCACCTGCTTTTGTTCCTGCCATGTTATGCTCCCATCAATTCGTTATAATTAAATTTATCACCAAGCGCTGATTTTGCATCTGTAAGTTCTGAGCTATATTTCATTGTCTGTCCGTTATAGGTGAATACATACTTCGGTATTCGTATCATCCCATTCAAGAAGTCTTTACCTTTTTGTGTAATACTCCATTGACCTGATGTACGTTTTGTTAGATCATCATTTTTATCATCTTCGATTAGACCCCATCTTTTCATCTGAGCAAACTCCCCACCATTGACTACTTTTATTTCTTTAATATGTACCGGCTGTTGAGTATGTTTGTTTAAATCAATCAAGCCCAACATCATAGTTGTAGTCAATTTTCGTTTATATAGTTTTACCATCTGTTTGCAACAAGGACAGTTGACTCCATCTTCCCAATTTTCTCGTAAGTAATCTTTTGCTTGTTGTATAGTTTCCATTAAAAAGGTTTCTCCTCTATGTCAGGTAAGATTACTATTATGTTTGCATCATGTGCTTGTTCTTCTGGCGAGTAATCGTTAGGTATGAACTCATACATCACGTTCTTCCTCTAAGAATTTAAGTACATTATCAACTTCAATCTTTTTAACTTGACCGAGTTGCATACCAGTCTTTTCGAAGAACCAGTTAAGTACCGCCTCTTTCGTATCAAGACCCGAGTACTCTTTAGCCTTTTGCAATAGTAATGTTGCTTGTGCTGCGGTAGCTGGTGCGTTCGTTGTATATGACGCTCCTGTGTCGTAGCCAGTAGTACTCTGTGCTTTGTTTATCTCATCTACACTAGCGATCGAATCAATTACTCCAATTCCCATGTATGACAATGCTCGCCCAACTGCACTTGTAGAACAGTTTTCGATTGCACTTGCTTTGTTGATGAAGCCATCTCCCCATAATGCTTGTGAGTAATCGCTAAACTTACGTTCAGGCTTATCTATGTCCGGCATAACTGTAGCCTTGATAACTACTCGGTCATCTTTTGTATCGCTGATTAACTCAGTCGTGATACTTCCGTTTGGGTATTGCTCGTTAAAATATATAACTCGGTCAGATACTAAAACGTAATCCTTGCCCTTAATTGATATAGCTTTTTCCTTTAAATCTTTGCTCATAGTACTCCCTTATCTTCATCTTCTATTGCGTAATAGTTTCTTAATTCTTCCATCTCTTTAATCTCAGCCTGTAATGTGTCAATCACTCTACAAATATGTTCGGCTTGTATAGCTCTATCTTCTTGTATACCTGAATCATCACCGTTCCATTCGGCTGCGATACCAAATGCCCAATCTTTCATTTCGTCTAGCGTTTCGCCAAAATATTGTTCATCAGTCATCTTCTTCTAACCTTTCTTTTGCTTGTTCCATGAGTTCATAAAACTCGCTTTCTTTACTTAGTAGCCAAACACAATCCCCTAGAATGTTGAGGTCGTAACCTGCTGATTCTATTACTTCTAGTAGTGATACACTCATAATTACTCCTGTATAAATTCGTTATTATTAAATTCGTCTAGCTCTAGTTGAGCTTCTTGTTCGTCTGCTAATGCGTCTGCGAGTAGTGAGTAGAAGTCGCTCATGTTAGAAACTTTCACCACATTCAGCTCGTTTGTGAGCCGGATTACAATACGTTTTATGCTCGCTGTAATCAACGTAGTCATCTTCTGTAATAGCAGAAAATATTCTGTTACAGTGTGGACATTTTTTAATTTGGTTTTTTGTATAGATCATCTTGTAAACCTTTCTATTAGTTACATTTATATATTACGCTTATTGCTATACAATGTCAACACTTTTTTAAATAAAAGAACCGCCAAGAGGTAAGTCAGTGGCGGTTGTAATAATATGAGTTTGTTGGAAACAAAGGTGCAATCTATAACGTGATCAATCCGGCTATTTTGGCACTTTAAGCATAACACAAAAACAGACCCTTACGAGTCTGCTTCTGCTTTTTATAACCCTCAATTGGGAGCTATTTAATTATATCACAAATAAAATATCCCCGACCTCACAGACAGGGATAAGTATGCGAGCTAGAAAGGCTTACAATGAAATAAGAGTTCCTCACACTTGGCTATTATACCATAGGATCGGATTCTAGTATCTCGTAATATTTCCACTTGCGTTCGTACTTCATACTACCACCATCTATTTGCGACCCAGAAGTTATAGGCGTTTTGCCATGAGCCATATCGTTGCATAGCGTAGTTAGTGAACCAAGCGTCTTGACATGCGTAATCATCTCCACATGGCAGTTTTGTTCCCGGACAAGCCTGACCAAGCCCACGACAGCCTATTGAATTGACTGCGGTAGTTCTATTACCTGACTCATGCTGATAAATATAGTCTTTGTAGAAGTTCCCACTTGCTGCATATGCTTTCTGCGGTACTACGGTTGCCTGTGCTGCTTGAGAAGCCCGTACTGCAAGGTCTTTAGCTTTCTGTTCTTTTTTAGCCTGCAAATCGGCTTGTAGTTTATCTCGCTCTATTTGTAATTGTTTTAGCTGTTCTTCAACCTTGGCTTTATCTGAGCCGGTACGGTCTAACTCTTTATTCAGTTGATCGTACTTGCTATCTAAAAGCTTTAATTGCGTTGAGTTATCTTTTAACTGTATCTGTTTAAATTCTATTTGATTATTTAGTGTCCGAATATGCCTCGCTATTAGCATTGTCCCGATTAGCAGTCCAAATACTAAGGCTGTATATATTGCTTTTTTCATAATCTGTATCTCAGTCAGTTAGGTTAGGCGATACTAAAACTCCTTTTTAAGTTACCTATTTATTATACACGAATCGTTTAACAAGTCTGATACTTGCGTCTAAACCTAGCACTCCTGCGAGTACCCATAACACCTGATTGCTTTGTGTCGCAAAGGTATATGCACTGGCGATCTCTGCTAATACGAGTACGAGTTCCCATAAGTTAGCGAAACCTAGTTTGATATTTTTTTTGCTCTTTGGAGCTTCGTTAGTTGTTTTGTTTTTCATTTGTCTTGCCTTTCTATTAGTTTGACATAAACAATGTATCACGCTTATGCTAATATGTCAATACTTATTTTAATGTTCCATATCCCAGTGTTCTTTTAACGCTTTTCTGGTTAAGCAATCATGCTTGCAAACGCTACATACAAAGAAGCTTTTAGTAGATACTGGTTTTTTAGCTTTCCAATACTTCATATTGTTTACTTCTTGTTTATCTGGTTTCCATTTACCAAAGTCTTTATTCGGTATGTTTAGGTTTGGTACTTTAGGCATTTTTTTGCCTCATTATCTTTTCACATAAACCGACAAACGCTCGACCCGGATTGCTTCCCTTACGAGCTGCGTAATTAGCAAAGCTATTTATTTGATGTTCACTTAATTGGTTTAATATCTTTTTTACAAAACCCGAATGTAATGTTTGATCGTTTAGTAAAGTTCTAAGTCTATCTGTTTCCCTATCGATAGTCGATTGGTTTAAGTCTTTAGTTTGTCGATTATCGATTATCGATTGTTTTTCGATGATTCTTGAAATTTCCACTTGACACTCCTAGTCAGCGTGGTAAAATTAGGGTATCTCTTAGACACCCCCCACGCTACATGTGGGGTTTTTCTTTTACCGCTTATTTAAATTGATTGCATAAAAGAGTAACTAGTATACCCTCATACTGGCTAGTGTCTTAATCTCTTAGACAATAGTTATCTGTATTATACATAACAAAGTTTATAAATCAAATCTTTAGTGCCAACCATCTTCGTCTTGGTAGTAATCCCATTCCTTATCGAAGTTTTTAAGAGCATCTAAGGCTATGACTTCATACGGATCAACTATCTTTGGTATCAAATTAAACCGGTGATAGTACTCTAGTATATCTATCTCGCTTGGGTGCTGTGCTACTTCCCACGCAAAGCCATGTTCTAAGAACTCTCTACATATAAAGTCAAACACTCCATCACCAAGTTTATCGTCTATTTCCGATCGAAACGTGTAATCTTCTACCATCTCATCACCGTCAGTATTGCAGTAATATATGTGGTCTGCTTCTGGTTGGTGCGAGAAAGTAAATATTCCAGTATCGTCTTCGTTCATCTTGTACTCACGACCATCTTTTCTAAACATAACGAACTCCCCAGACTCGTCATACTCCCACGTTAAATGCCAGTTCTGAGGCTCTTGTTCATTCATCAACGTGTCTCAGTTCTACCAGTCTAGCTATGATACTTGTTCGTTCTAATTGTAAAGCGTCCCACTCTCTCGTAGCTGCAGCCATAGCATCTCGTACATCATTTAATTGATTCTGGTTTTGTTGTAGCTCGGCTTCTGCTTGGAATAGTTCTCTGTTAAATTCACTCATCGTCTATAGTCTCCTGATGCATAAAAATATTGTTGGTCGAGATTTTCCTCTACATTATATAACCGTCTGTCATTAGCCCATACAATACCCCACATCAAACCATCGAGTCCCTCTATGTCGTAGTTATGCTCTTGCATAAACTGGTGTAGGTCATGTAGCTGTTCGCTTTGAAGCATTGGTGGTGGTGGTACGTTAGCATGTAGCTCTTGGTGATCAACAGCGTTTACTTTTAAAACAAAAGCTCCCATATTACGCACTCTGCGTTCTATAGGAGATTTGTAGTTTTTACGCTCGAAGAATACATGGTGGTTGTTGTGCATGACAGGCTCGCCACGCTCACTCATTACAACTCGCCTATTTCTCTAGCTATAGCCCATCTGTCATGTTCTTTTTCAGCAGCTATCTGCTCATCAACTTGTTGTTGCACTTCTAACACTCGTAGAACGCCCTCATGCGACATTAAAGCTGAACGCCCTATATCATGACTCAACGCTTCTATTTGGCTTTCTGACCACTCCCTGTTCGTTAAATGCTCTACTAACGCTTCATGCCAGTGGTCTACTCGGTGGCTCATTAGTAATTTTTTACATTAGGTCGGAAGAAATTGAGTATGAATGAAGCCATACCTGCACCAGTAACAATGTACGGAAGTGCTGATGGGTAGAAATCTAATACTAACTGTCTGAACTCTGGAATTGCGATAGCTGCGACTACTAGTCCAACGAACGCCTGTAATGCTGTTACGATTCCTCTATATGTTGCTGAATCTACTTTAGGTAAACGCATGATTATCTCCTTGCGATAATTACAATTAAAATAATAAACAATGCACCGATCAAGATTGTTGATGTATTCATTTCAGTTCTTTCTTATTTCTTTTTAGCCAACGTTTAACTTTAGCCCATGTGGTGTTGCGTCGCTTACCACGCTTGTCTTGAATGTCTTTACTCATCTTATTTGTGCCTCCGTTCCTTTTACCCAGATAACCCCACGGCCAAACATCTGAGTTTGTATTACTACTGCATAGTCTCCTACCCATGCCTCAATCTTATACGTTAATCCACCGAATTGAGCAGGTGCGAGTGTAGCGATTTGGTCGCTTGTATTAGGTCGCAAATAGCTGCCGACTCGGTAGAGTCTCCATGATTGTACATTTCCTGGTAAGAAAACAGTTGAACGTGCAGCCGGTGGTGGTGGCGGTGGCGGTGTTGCAGGTTTTGGTCGAAGTAAACCGGCTACTCGGCTTTTAGGGATTCCACGAACTTGAATAGCGTCACGCCCTGTACCTGTGCCTGAACCAGCACCATTTTGTTCTAGTATATTAACAGTGGTAGCAGTAACCGATTCACAGATACCAATATGTCCATAAGGATTACCGGCAAGTCCATTAAGCACTACAATGTCACCCTGTTGAGCATTACTGCCGGCCACTAAGTTAAATTTTCCTAGAAGCGGTGCACTTGGTCTGTTCCAATAATCTATTGCATTACCCCATACTCCGGTAGCGAGTCCAAATTCCTCTTTGATATATATAAGTATAAGATCGACACATTGATATGCGTACACATGGTCATAGTCGATTCTTCGTCCTAACCATCTGTTCTTAAAATCTTGATATGCCATGTTATTTCTCCACTACGAACTTAGTTGATTCAAACGAGTATTCCACTGTTTTAATGGGGTTTACTCGATAGGTAAAATTCAAATTATATGTATAAGTATCCGGTGGTAAGTTTTTAGGTATTTCTATAACACTTGTGTAGTTAAGGTTGCACCCGACTGGTACGTTACTTTCTTGTACAGGTATGTAGTAGGTAATCTGGTCTTGGAATGAGCGAGTTAGAATAGTTGCCTCTGTTTTGACGTTCTTACAATACGGAGCTTTTATCATGACTGATTCGCCATGCTTAACTGTTTCATTTACTATAGTAAGTCCCATCGGGAACTCTACTACTTCTTTTCCAAACGGCTGTACAGTCCAGTAGAATATAATACCCACGAATAATCCCGAAGCCATCAAAGTAGCTACAACAAATACATGCCAAGCGGTGAGCATAGCTTTCTTCCTATGTGTCATGGCTGATTCCTTATAACGATATTAAGAAAAGCAGTAATCAAAGCACCTGCGATGATTAAAATAACCCACCGTCCATACCCATTGACTCTGGCTTGTTCTACTTGTACGTTTGTAATATCTTTACGAATAGCTTGAAGTTCCAATACAATAACTTCTTTGTCGGCTTTATTGTCCTTTAACTCAGCCACTTCTTGAATGATGGTGTCTATCTTCTGTAGAGCTGAGTCTAATGTTGGTTTAGCCATTGTAGTTCTCTTTTAAGCATAACATATTACGTTGCACTCACTAAGAACCCATTAAATTGATTTTGTGCTTGTGTTGTTACAACCATAGCTAAGTTTGAAACTCCCTGCACTTGTATATAATCTCCTGCTGTTAGATAAACAAGAGTAGATATTGATACGCTTCCGTTAGAAGCTCCACTGTACATATTCACAAAGTGTCCATATGCTAAATCTGTTGCATTATTTTTCTTTAACATGATAGCCGGGTCTTGTGGTGCAGCAGTTACATTGTAAGCAATCCATGCATTTATCTGATAGTAGCCGGTAACGGGTACAGTATACTTTCCATTTGATGTATCGTAATTATTGTTTGTATCAAAAAGTTCTGCATTAAATGTGACGTATGCACCATTAGGAGTTAAAGCAGTACTCCGCCATGCAGCAAACTTATACGGATTTTGAGGGTAGCTTCCTATGTACTCCCCTATGTCACTCAATAAGACTTTACGAGTTTGACCATTCGTTGTATCTAAACTGGGAATAAAGTCATCACCAGTCGGTGAGGTGTCTTGTGGTAAGTTAGATATTTTAGTCATCGTATTTCAGTCATCATTAAACTCATACCCATAATTCTGACTGTTTCAGACGCTTGTGTTGCAGCGTTAGCATGACCAAAACGTGTAGCACCACTACCGTTATATACTTGCTGATATATAAAATCTCCTGCTACTAACGGTAATGTGAAACTCCAATTATCTCCTAAACCAACAGCAATACTTTGATCAGGTCTGCGAATAGTATTTACTGTTCCACTTCGATTATGACATATCCATGTTATAAAAGCTGTTGCAGTAACATCAATACATCTAAAATGCATGTTTATAAGGTATAACCCACTTCTAGCCACCGTTATTTTAGAACTAGCACCAGTCGTAGCAGTCAATCCGTATTCACCAGAGTATACTGTATCGTAAGCACAAGTAATTTGTGTGTTACTAAACACCACACCACTATCTAAGTTAAAAAGTAATCCGCTACGGTGCGCTCTGTCTACTAAAAGTAAATCTGATATTGTTACTTTTTTAGTAGTTGTATCAGTAACGTCTACAGTAGGTACATAATCAGCTCCCGTTGGCGCTGAATCTAATGGTAATGCAGTTATTTTGGTCATATTATATACTCCACTGCAGTTATTCTAAGATAGTCACCACTGTCTACTTTAAGATCTGTGCCACTTGCATTTGCACCCTGTATTTTTACAGTGTACGTTCCTGCTGCTAAACCTGAAACTAATATTGTTCTTCCACTATATTTATGACTAGCAGTTTCATTAGTGTATACTCTCCACCCGGCAGAAGATGGGTAATAGTTTGTAGTGTTTAGCACTAACCTAAAATCTGCTTGACCAGCAGATGGTGCGCCCTTCCAATAGCTTAGTTCAATATGAAATATAACATCGCCACCCGTTGTAGTAATACTACCGCCAGTCCAGTTAGTGACATCAGAAAAGGTAGTTGTAGCATTTGTCCATACTCCTACAATACCGGCAGTTTCATTAAATATAGTAGTAAGCTTAGTAGTATTTAAAGCAGAAAGTAGAACTTTTTTAGTATTACTTGAAGTAGTGTCATTAACTATAATATAGTCTGTTGAATCTGGAGTGCTGTCGAGTGGTAGTGCAGATATTTTAACCATGATTAACTCGGTGTATTAGGGTTATCTAATGTTTGCTCGTTTTCAAGTGAGCGTTTTAAATCATCAACATAGGTACTTGATTTAAGCGGTAGTTTTCCTATAACTAAACGAACGTAATCCGTACCTCTGGTAATGCTTCTAACCTGTAATACAAGGTTATCTATAAAGCTTCCAAACGAACGGAAGCCTACGGTATCTCCGAGGTGTATAGAATCAATGTCATAAGTTTCTCCAAGTATAGTAATCTCACTAGAAAATTCTTCGTCAGAATATTCTTCCATCAAGTTTTCAGATAGAGTTTGTGCAGTTGCAGCTAATGTTACACGGTTATCCGATAGTCGTTTTAGTCCACGTTTGTTTATCGCCAGTGAAGCTGTATCGGTATACAGTTTGAGTAGGTTTACTCCAGCAGTCGGTCCACCAGAAAAGTACACCACGTTCTTTATATTTTCAATGGTCGAGTGTACCTCAATACTTTCAAGATGTTTGTGTAACGTAAAGTAATGAGTCGGTGACGCAGATGTTTCTTTAAATGTTAATTGTTGTGTAGCAGGGTCTACCGTCCAATACCAACCACTAGGTGCAAGTTCTAAACACTTGTTTATTATCTCTAGCACCGTAGCAAGTCGAAATGTATATGTAAGCGATAATCCAGTAAGGTCTACATCACCCTCAGTTACTCGTCCACCGTAGGTAAGTGCTTCGGTAATCATTTCGCTAGGGTCAGTTGAAGTAAATTCAGCGTCCGTAAGTATTGCTCCAGAATATAGTTTGAAATAACAATCAGCACCATCGGTACTAGCTGCATAAGTTGTTACATTTGGGTTAATTAAGAGATAATTACCTGATGAAGTTTCTGTAGGACTTGTACCAACTTCCATTAAATCAGTAGCGTACAGTAACCAATAATATGTAGATGATGAAGAAAGTGTAATCTCATTATTTAAAACAAATCCAATTTCTTGATAAGAATTGTTAGTTATTATAACATTTACAGTATCTAACAAAGTTGCAGGTGTAAAAGCAGCTCCACCTGTTATCGGTCCTATATATAACTTTAATGTGACTGTTACGCTTGATGGGTAGATTCCTAAATATCTATTTCCTGCCATTAAGTATAATGTAATTTTAGATAATGAAAATGCTTCTCCTGATATAGACTGTCCAACTGAATACATTGAACTAGATATTTGGTCAGCTCTACCAAGAGGAAACCAATCACTTCCATTTGTTTGCGATTTTTGTAATGTAAAAGCTGAGTTACCATACACATAATCATCTAAATCTTTACCATGAGATATAACGGTGATAGTTGTTCTATCTTCTTCACCAACTTTGTTGCTCCACCCTGATATATACCCACTGAATACTAGTACACCGTTTGGGTTATCATCTGAATACTCAAATATTTCTACATCATTTCCACTGGCAATTAAACGTCCTGAATCTTTATTACCTATATCTTCAAAGCTACGCTCTGTCGTAATCACTTCACCGAGTTCAGTTGTAAGTGTTTCACCTGCTTCTGTTTCGATGTCTACCACATCTTCATGCGCAGTATCTAGTCCCTGTACTACTTCTATAGTAGTTTCTGCACTTCCTGTGTTTATATCTTGCGAATAATTAAACTCACTTATGACATACGGTAGTGTTCCAAGATAAGTACTATCTCGGTATATCTTATAAACATGTTTGCGTTCTAATATCATACATACCTACTCACGCATGTTATCGAACCAGTAAACGAGCGAGTTGTGAACTCATCTGCATAATACCAAGTCTGATTACCAACTTTAAATTCTGGTATTGCTCCGGTATATACAACATCTACACCATTGACCTTGACTGTTTTGTTAAACGAATCTACGACAAGTGAATCACTTGCAGACCATGTTCTATTCACCGTAACAGCTTGACCAACAGAGTTATTACCCATAAGTACACTCTTAGATGTACCACCTGTGATGACTGAATAGTTTAGCGTTATAACAGGTACTTGCCATTCAGCACTTCCACTAAACGCTATAACGTAGTTTAAAGTTGAGGTCGTAGTAACAGGTATAGACTTTAAGTTAGAAGCAGTCGTGTCGTATCCAAACCGATCGCTACAGTAAAAGGTTAAATCAAGTTCTTGGTATGAGTTGTTTTCTACGCTCGCAGGAGCGTCTATAAGCGTTGCATAGTACTTTCTGGTTGTACTTCCCTGATTTAGTATTAATTCCTTGTCAAGAGGCTGTAGAATCGTCATAAGGCTATCTAATGATTGCTGCATTAACTCACGAGTCGGCATGCTGATTCCAACTTTGACTATGATGTTTCTATCGCTATAAAAGCCGGAGTTTACTTTAGATTTGTTTGTTCTGGTTATTTGACCAAACGTTACATTTCGTTTCGGTATTAAATATGGGTTAGTAGACAGTACGGTAACGCCTGTGATTGATGTCAGGCTTGTTCCATTAAATGTAACTGGATTTATAATTTGTGGCATTATGCTGGACTCACTCCTAGATTAACACGTTTCATATCTCGGTTTAATCTTCTTAATATATAATCTGCGTCTGATTGATTCTGAACACTTCCAATATTGATTGTAATACTTTCGCTACTACCCATCATTCGCTTAGACTCTTGATTTGTATGTACTTGTGCGCCTCTTGGTAGATTGACTAATTCAGGACCACGCTCACCAACTAAAGCCATACCACCCGGAGCATAGGCTGTACCTCTAGCAAATCCACCAGTTCGAGCCATATCAGCAAGTGTCTTTTTAGCTCTGGCTTTTTGTTCAGGTGTTCCATTTTTAACAAGGTTATTTAAGTTAGCTAATACTGCATCATTAGACTTGTTAGCAGACGCAGCAGCTTTAGCAGATGAATTAACAGCGTCTATAGCTCCCCTAATACTTTCTAGTGCTTGGTAAACTGCATACAACGAAGCCAAAGCAGCAGCAACTACGATCGCTGGCATAACTAATGGTACATTAAGTAACGCAGCAAATCCTTTAAACGCAGTACCGGCAACTCCTATTGCAGTAGAAGTAGCACCAAACAATCCTATAATTGCAGATATAGAAGTTGCAAGCGTTCCTAGTATCCAAATAAGAGGACCAATAACCGCAGCTATCATTAACATTTTAAGAATCATGTCTTGTTGCTGTGGACTTAATTGCTGGAACTTAGTTAGTATCATGTTAGCCCAACCAAGAAGCTGCATAGCTATTGGTAAAAGTTTTTGCCCTATATCAGCAGATAGTTGTTTTACACGTTCAGATGTCATACGCATTTGGTTTGCAGCACCACCAGATGTTCTTGCAAAGTCACCCTGTGCATTTTTTGTAACACTCATAACATACGCATAACGTAGCTGTACTTTTTCAGCTTGAGTCATTTCCTGAATTGTTTTTGTAATACCTTGCTTACGAGCAAACTCAAGTAGGTTAGTCTCGGTCATAATAATACCGAGCTTCTTTAAACTTTCGGTTTCACCTGTATAGATACCGGCAAGTGCAGTTTGAGCCTGTTCTATATTTATGTTTTTAAACGAAGATAAGTCAGCACCTAACTGAACAAGCGACATAGACATATCCGCAGCTTCTTTAGTATTCAGCCCCATCGCTGTAGACATATCGCCAAACAATGCAGCAGCTTCTAACGCTGAACCTTGTGCAAGACCCATACTTTTAAGTGAAGTTTTTGACCAGTCTTTAACAGTTTTAGATTGTTCTTTAAATGCTACATCTACTTTGTTTATTGTTTCATTAAAATCAGACGCAGCTTTAACCGCAAGACCAAAGCCTGCAACTACTGGCAAGGTAACAAACATAGACATTTTCTTACCAACGTCTTGCATACCTGAACCAACAGATTTAAGTTTATTGTTTAATCCATTAACAGCGTTATCAAACTTCTTAGTATCGAGGTCTAAGTCATAATGAATCGAGCCTACATTGGTACTCATTTGAATTTCCTTGCATTTTTAACTTCTTGCACTGTGCCTGAAATACCTTTTTCCTGTTTTCGTAAACTATCAATAAGTTCCTGTGTAGCGTTTGAGGCGTATGCATTATACAAAGTTTCTTTAGCTTGAATTTGATACATAGAGTTTATCAACGAAAAGAACGTCTGAGCATATTCATTCAAAGTCTGCTCGACTGTATATCCGTAAAATCTAATAAACTCCGGTATCATCATTATCCAGCTTTCACTTTCGCTTTTGGGTCTTCAAACTGTACCCCCGACTCTTTAAGAAATTTGTTATCAGTAGGTACATTAGAATCTGTCAGTTGAGTAATCAAATCAATAGTATCGGTCATATCTAATTCTATTCCCTGTAATTCTGGTATAAGTTCAGCAATCACTTCGTCCATGTCGGCTTGTGCTTGTTTTATATCAGCACTTTTAGCACTTTTAGGGTCTTGGAATACCTCGCCAATTTTAGCTACGATCAACGCATGAGATAAACGAAGTGGGCTACAGTTTAAATCTACCCCTCGGATATTTATCTTAAACTTTACTGGTTTTAAATCTTCAATGCTGGGCATACTATTTCCTAACTTATTACTGCTTCGTCCCTATGAACTACTTGCAGGGTTATTTTATAAATCTTTGCTAACTCTAAATCACGCTGTACATCTTCTATATCACCTAAAACTAAAAAGGTATAGATGTAATCATTACCAATAGTTGTAGAGTGCATACGGTGAATGTAGCGTTTAATCTGTTCTAAGGTCTGTATAGCTTGCTGTGAGGTAGTATTCTTTACATATATGTCTACTACAGATTCTTCAATAGGTACATAGTTATTCATTTGTCCACCGGCACGAAGTACATATATACCATCTTGTGTAGCAGGTATTTGACCAATAAATATATCAGTTCCAACCGTACCAAACCCGGCATTGTCTAGATATGTTCCGACTGTTAATGCAACGTCTATCATACTCGAACCCTCGGTATATGTTTTTTAATTGTCATTACTAACTTAGTAGCTTCTTTATCCCCGGCTGTTTTTAAATATGCTTTGCCAGTACCGGCAGTTGAGTAGTTTCTAACAGTACGATTATCATCTCCACCAAATTCTTGATAACGAGCGTACTCTTTCCAAAATGATACTCGGTAGTGCAATATACCCGGTTTGCTTACTTCTGTTTCACTACGCAATCCACCCTTATCGAATGGTGCGTTTTGTTTAGCATTTATAAGTGTATCTCTTGCTCCCTCTCGAAATGCGTCATCTAATACATTATAAAGACTTCGTTTAAATTGAGGCATTTTGTCGTTCACAATATTCACGATATTACCCCATATCTCAGCAGAGTGACTTTAATAAATAATACCTCTGGGTTACGAAGTCTGCGAGCTTTTGTTACACGCTCTACTCTAAAGTACTCACCATCTATTCTAAGTATATCTTCTTTATCTATTCCACTGTCAGGATTAAACCACGCCATAGCGTCAGAATTTATAACCTCGTTAGATTGACTGCTTACCTGTTCAGTGATGTATCGAAAGTGACAAGCATGTTCTACCTCTGCACCTTGTACAAAGTCGCCATAGGCATTTCTGGTTGTAGTAACCTTATACGCAGTGTGAAGCATGGGTGGTTTTATGATGTCACCCTCGCATTGTACCTGTTTACACTAGCTAATTGGCAAACTCTACAGGTTTTATTTTTGCCATTTTCATAAGTATTCCCTATATTTCTTAGATGTCCATTTTTACAATACTCTTTAACATCAGACTTATATGTAAGTTTAACTTGTCCGGCATTTAATTTACCTCTACGAGTGTTTACAGATGGAGTAACCTTGTCTAAGTGCATAGGGTTTACACATTTTTTATTAAAGCAAGTATGGTCAATCTCTAAACCTTTTTCTATTTCACCATACAAATGCTCGTATAATACACGGTGAGCAGGTCGCATTTTTCCATTTAAATGAAAAGCTCCATACCCTTTTTGAGTACCAGCACTCCATTCCCAACACATTTCAGTTTTGGTAACTTTGTTCCAAAATCTTACTAAGTCTTTAGGCTTCATTTATACCCCCGGAAATAAGAACTTAATAGCACTTAGATTGTCTTTGGTCTGATCAGTTACATAGTCTACTGAGTAACCCTCGATTGATTCACGTTGTATATTGTCGTTGTTTGAAATCTCACTAACCAGTGATTCAAGTAGTGCAGATTTAACAATGTTTAATGTGTTTGTATCTTCGTATATAGAAAACTTCGCAGTAACAGCTATGTTGTTTATACCAGTAACAAACTTGCCATCACGATTACGAAGCATAGTTTTAAGAGTTTTGTTTACAGGCTCGCTCGTATAGTCAGAAGATATAAAGGTGTACTCAACATCAGTATTATCATCAACATACTTGAGTGCGGTGATCGATGTACAAGGGTCTATAGCTAGATGCTGTACTCCACCATCATAGTAACGGGTGGTTGGACTGACCGATTCAATGCTTGAGCCAATCATGCGCTCTATATGAGCTTGTAACGCTAAGTTTATAAGTGTAAAAGAACTTGATTCGTCTGCGGTAAGACTCCTACCGAGTCTTGCCTCTATATCTGCTTGTGTAATAAGTGCCATACTATTTCTTCTTATTGAGTTTTCTTCTTAAATAAGCTTTTCGTCTTGCGTTGTATGCTTCTACTGTTTCACCTTTTATTGGCGATAGTTTATCTACCCCACCTACATGTTCTCTTACTCGTAAGATTGCCGAGTTGTAATAGTTGCGTAGCATACTTTCATAATAGCACAAGTATTAAAAAGAGCCTTGCTTTTTACGACAAGGCTCTGATTAAAAGTCAGCCTATGAAATATTGACTGGTCCCATGCGTCCGAGGAATCGTCCATCGGTTGCAGCTCGACTCTCATCAACGAGAGCAGTAAACGTTACTTCAAACACTGATTGCTCATCTATTTTGTAAGCAAGCGTAGCGTTTTCAGTAGATACCGCTTTGAAGAAAGTAAAGGTTAGGTTGCCATCAGCATTACCACCTTGTGGGGTGATAACTAATTCAAGAGCGTCATTTCGCAAACTGTAACCAGCCTTTGTACCAAAGTGAGTATGATCGTCAGCAGTACCAACGTCATAATCATTCTCAGGCATGACATAGTTAAGAGTAAACGGGTGAATTTCAGCAAGCTTGAGTTTGACTGTAGCTTTTTGACCAGACAAAACGTAATCTACAGGTGTATTTCCGTATAAGTCAGTCTTTACTTCGGTAAACTCTCGCTCGATTTCAATTTCAGCACCATCAACAGTATGTCCTAAATCAACACCACCAAAGGTGATGAGAGATCCGGCTGCTACTTTTAGCTTTGAAATTTGTGCCATGATTTACCTTTCGTTTATTGGTTTAATATTGTTCGATTAAGAAACAACACCAGTTCCAATGATTACGAAAGCTCCGGGGAAGCGTGTTTGCGGTACACATCGAAGTGTAGCTCGCATTGCCCATGCGTCCTGAGTGATCAGGTTAATGTCAGAACCGCCAGCGTCTTTTACAACACCGCTATCAAAGATTTTTGTTTCCAATAGTCTTTTAACGTGTAGTTTAACTCGGCTTAAATCACCGAATACTGCAAAAGGCTCGTTAGCTGTGATTTCACCCTTTTCAGGAAGAATATCAACTAGTTCTACAGCAACACCGTCAATCATAGGAGTTACTGAACCACCAACGCCACCGAATAAGTAACCGCCAGTAGTAGCTTCTTTAGTTTGTCGTAGCATGTTCCAAACAGTAGGGTGCATGAAGTAACGACCTGCACGACGGACTGAACCGACTACGAGGTAACGTGAATCCATAGCATCATCAGCAGAGAAATCTGTGATGGCTGAACCAACTGATAGAGTTTTGAAAGCTTCACCAGCATCAGGTGCATATAGCAAGCCATATGTAGCGTCAGTGAATACTAATTGGTCAAACAATTTAGCTCTTGCACGAGCGATTTCAGTTGCAGCATCATTCCAAAGATTGATAGCAGCATCTTCAATAACTTCGCTAGTAAATACTAGTGTAGCAATGTACTTATCAAGTGCAACAGTTGTAGCTGAGTAAGTAAGTTTCTGAGCGTTCTGCGCTGTAGCTTCACCTGTACGAGTAAACGAGATTTCGTTTGTACCAGCAAGCAATGTTACAGAGTCACGATCAGTAACACGAACATCAGCTAAACGAGCAGCAACACCGTAATCCTGCGTAAGTCGTTCTACCTCTGCAACAAATTCTGGGTCTGGTACTAGAGCAGCACCGTCAGCAGCAGTTGTAACGTTTTGGTAGTTAGCTTTGTTTACTTCGCTCCATGCCTTATCGACATAAGAGTTATATTCAGCAATTCCTACTGAGTCGTTATTCTTAAAAGCAACAAGACCTTTTGCAAAGCGTTGTTCTTTACTAAGTGATTCCATAGCAGAAGTTTTAACAACTGGTTTTTCGTCACTGTGAATAGCTTTCTTTTCTACTTTTTCAGTCTTAGCAATAATTGCGTCAGCGATTTCGTCTGCACTTGCAGCTTTAGGCATGTCAGCTTTTAGAGCTTCCTGAACTGATTTTGAAACAGCGTCAATAACGTCTGAGTCAATTTCGATTTTTTCTGTACTCATTATGAGTTTCCTTTCAATTTAATTTGTCTTATGACAGTTTCAACTTGGTTATCGACCGCTTGCGCTTGGCGCAAAATAACCCGTCTATTAGTTGTTTCGTCTGCCAACGCTTCTTCGGGTTCAGCAAAGCTTAATTCCTCTAAAGTGGCTACGAGTGTTTTCAATACTTGTATATCGTTTTTAATTTCATTACCATCAGTCAGCATCTTACGAGCGTAAGCGTTAGCCAATGCCCGGAGTTCCGCTTTCTGATTACCATCAAATGACTTACTAGCGACTAGTGCTTCTTGGTTAGCAGGGATTGATACAACACTAAACTCTTTCATCATCATCTTCGTAATAGTAAGTCCATCTGATCCCCACTCTTGCACCATTCCACCGATCGATACAGCGTTCAAGTATCCGTCAAGAATGTAGTTATATACTTTGGCTGCAAACTCATCTTTCATATAGAACTGAGCTTTAGCCATTAACTTGCCACCCTCTTTCCAAACCTTAGTGGCTTTGGCTATAGGTAGGTTAAATCCATCATGACCCCATAATACAACAGGGTTTTTCTTAAAGTCTTTTATGTCTATGCCGTCTACATTGATACGTTCACCGTGAGCGTCCCATGCGTTCGTTGATACCACAAATTCTACTTCGCCCTCTTTTAATCGACTAGCTTTTTCTATTAACCCATCTGCTTTTATGTGCATGTATTTCCTTATAATTAAAAAAGTCCTCTGACAACCGACCAGCTCGTAACTGAGGTGGATTTATGGTCTCTTTGAGGACTCTGGTGGCATTATAACAGTAATGCTAGTCATGTCAAATTCATTTGTGACAAATATCTCATTACTCTTAACATTGTATTCAAATATCATATAGCACCGTGGACATTTAATAGCGCCTTGTAAGTTATCAACTTTGGCAAGTAACTTATTACAGCCTTTGCATTTTACATCAATCATACTTCTGATATTTCCTGACGAACAATTATAGAATCAGTTACTTGTTCTACGATTATATCGGTTATTTGTTGTCTTATAATTAAATCAGTTAGTTCTTGAGATACTTCAATATCCGTTTGTATTTGTCTAATAGTAAGTTCTATATCTACTGCGGTGCTAAAATCTATTGTTTCTAGTGTAGGTGTAAGACTTAAATCTTGTACCGTTAATGTAGTAATCCCTGTATCAAGAGTTGTTGAATCTAATCCTGTTACTATACTCACATCTTGTACTGCAAGATTATTAGCTTGCATAAGACTCGGTATTTCGAAGCTAGGAGTTGTCGATATATCATTTACAGATAGAACATTTGCACCAGATACATCAGTAGCTTCTAAAGTAGGTGTAGTAGATATGTCGGCTACAGCTAAAGTATTGGCTTGAGTTAAAACAGGGCTTTCAAATGTAGGGGCTGTAGATACATTAGCTACAGTTAGATTATTAGCTTGCGTAAGTGCAGGACTTTCAAAAGTTGGTGTTGTACTTATATCAGTTACTACAAGGGTATTTGCCTGAGTAAGTGCAGGACTTTCTATAGTAGGAGTAGTACTAACATTATTTACTGCCAATGTGTTGGCTTGCGTTAATGTAGGGCTTTCTAGTGTAGGTGTACTGCTAATGTCCGCTACTATCAACGATAAACTTAAAACAGGACTTTCTAATGTTGGTGTAGTAGATATATCCTGTACGACTAGAGTATTAGCTTGAGTGAGTGCTACGTTTTCCAGTGTAGGCGTAATAGAAGCGTCTTGTACTACAAGGGTGTTAGCTTGAGTTAATGCAGGTACTTCGAAAGTTGGCGTTGTAGATATATCTTGTACTACAAGCGTAGTACCCGAAGCAGCAGCCGTAACTTCCATTATTACTAAGCGCCAGTTATCGTTAGCCGATAAAGTTGCTCCTATAGTTTGCGAGCTTCCTGTAGCCGATACATACCCTGCATAACCCGAACCAAGGTTAGCGTCTGCATGAGTGACTGAGGTTATATCAGTTGTACCCGAAGCAGTAAATGTTCTATCGTTTTGAGTAGATACAAATACAAGCAACATGTTGCCACTTGTACCTGTATAGCTTGCAGTCGCAGCTGTGCCATAAGAACCACCAGTAGTAGAACCAGCAATAGGTGTAGTCTGGTCAACACCCTCTAAGGCAACGCCTATCATGGCTTGTAGCTTAAATGATGGTGTATTAGATACGATTGTAGTAGCTGCGTTACTTATTAAATAACGCTGAGTACTAACAGCTACCACATTAGCGTTTATTGAGTCAGCTATTGCAGTAGGAGTGTTACCCTCAAACGTCCATGAACCTACATCAGAAGCAGGGTTACGGTTGAACCCAGCAGCTATAGCACATGTATCTGTTCCTGTAACATCAAGGTCTGCCATAGTGTGCGAAGATAAAAATCCACCGCTTCCAGACTGATACGTTTGACTGCCTCTAATAGTTACTGCCATTATATTTTCACTTTCACATCAGGTAATTTTTGTTTAAGTTTGTCTCTGGTTGCATGGTCTAGTTTGTCTAATTCCAGTTCACCTTTTTCATAGTAGTATTCAAACAAAGTAATATCTTTAGTCAGTAATTCTTCGGCTTTAGTAGTGTCTTTATTTAACTTTTTAAGTCCAGCAAAATACGCCACTTTCTCATCAGATATACCAAAGATGTTATCTGTGCCGTTTACCTTAATATATTGCACAGCGTCATCTACAGTTAAAACAAGTTTTTCACCGCCATATAGATGTAACTGCATAGGACTTCTCCTATTTAAGCAGCGTCAGCTAGTTTGAGTGCAAATGCAGGGATTGTTACGGTTCCACCTGCTGTAAGTGATTGTGAAGTACAAGTTGTAACCCATAAAAGGTTTGTTCCGTCTGTACCAGCTATGTGTTGTGCAGTACCAGAGTTAGTTATACTAATAGCAGAATGTACATCAGTAGTAGCTTTACGTCCTACAGTTGAGTCATCAGCTAATGTAAAATTAGCACTAGTAATTGTTTTAGTAGCAAGCATATACGTTGTTACTGCTTCTGTACGAGTAGTAGGCTGTGTGGAGCATACGCTTATTGAAGTACAGTTAGTTAATATTCCGAGCATTGAGTCGAGTCGTCCGTCAGGTATTAGTTTTGCCATGTTATTGTTCCCCTATATTAGTGTTAATTATGATGTCTAAATCATCTACTTGTAATGTTATATCTTCTATCTGTTCCATTATGCGGTTCTCCTTGTTATATCTGACCTTATTATAAACTTATCCTTTGGTAGCGATGTAACTACACCTGCACCTGATACAAATTGTACATCATACCAGTACGTTGCAGGTGTGATATTCGTATCACTAGCCGATAATGTAAAAGACAATACACCAGTAGTTGGTGTACTAAAACTTGAAATATCTTTTTGTATTACTGCTTCTGTATCATCTGTCGGTTCAGAATCTGCATTGACCGTAAAAAATACTTCACCACCACTTAAATTTATAGGGTCGCCAGCACTATCTAAAAATGTAGCTGTTATTACCCTTGTATCACCTCTGACTATATCAATTTCTGCCATATTAACTCCTTTTATTTATACATATCATATGCTGCTGCCTCTGCGTTATCAGCCCCGTCTTTCAATATCTTTCCAGCACTACCAGCAATTGTGTGTACAGATAATGGCTCGTCCCATACACCACCAAGACTAGGCATAGTTGCAATAGCTGGAGCTACAGGCAATCCCTCTGCCCACAAGTCCAAGTTGCCAAGGTCAATAGCCACACCAGCAGGGTAGGCTACATTCACATCATCAACGTAGAAGTATCTATCCGTGCCAGTAGCGTCGGTAGCTCCTGTGACTTTCATTTCAATCTGTCCATAGGTAGTAGCAGGTGTAAAGGTGCAAGCTAGTAGTTGCCAGTTAGTATTACCTTGAGCTACTGAGGTGATAGTTGTGCCGTTGTCGTAATCAATCGTTAGGGTTGGTTTGGTGTGAGTGCCAGCCCAGTAAGCTGAATTGTTTAGCTTGACCCAGAGTGAAACAGTCATCGTCTTGTTCTGAATATTGCCTGTTGGAACATTCTGTTCCCAGTGCATTAGGTTTGGTGAATAAGTCGGTTCAAACCTCATCGCAAAGCCCCCAGCCGTTCGGACGGTAGTGTCAGCTAGTCCTGTGCCTGTTCTAGTAATCGTGCCGTAAGTCATAGCAGTAAAATCATAGTTAGCGGTTTGGTTGTAGTCTTGGAACCTCATTTTTGAGCCGTCCACACTCTCTCCATTGTTTTCGGTTGGCGAGTTGAGAACTGGCTTAATTACACAGTTGTCAAATAGAACTGCCGATATTGGTGAATAATTTTGAAAGTTAGAAAAAACATATCTTGTGGCAAGCTCAACTCCAAATGTGTCGTTTCTAAAAATAACATTAGTTACTACATTAAAATTATAGAAAGAGCGGTCGGTATAATCCCAGATATTATTTTCAAACAGAATATTGGCAAATGGACCATCGTTGCGGAACACATATTGAGCACCCCAAAAATAGTTATTTCTAAAAGTTGAGTTGTAAAGACCACCATTACCTAGTAGTGGTGACCCATTATTATACACATAATTATCCTCAACTAAGGCATTTTGGACTCTGTACCAACCACCAATACCTGTTCCATAGAATATACAATCCTTGATTGTTTTTAATGCTGTTGGTGGTCCATAAAAAGTGCTACTGAATCCACCCTTAAAATTATGACAGCGTTCAGCGGTTATTGTTCTACTATTATGCCAATTTACTGTGGCATAGATAGAAGCACCTACAAATGCACTGTCTACTGTTTTCAGGTCAGTAATGTTAGCCGCACTATCGTTCCACTCACTTGTTCCATTAGTAAAATTAAAAACAGCTCTTGTTATATATGCCCCATCAACTGTGTAACCATTACAGCCGTTCAGATAATTGGTAATGGCAGTACTATTCTCTACTATTATTTCTACTCCATAGCCATTAACTCTGAAAACTTTACCGCCAGTTAGCCTTTTAGCTGAGAGTATATTTTCTAAAAATGTAATATTAGTGCCAGATATTGTATCAATTGTAAATGGTGCAGTTTCGGCAGTACCACCAGCTGTTTGAGCCTTACAGACAACCACCTTATCGCCCACACTCCAACCAGTTGTGTCAGTAGTAACTATGTTCTTTTGGTTAAAGTTAGCGTCTGAAGCAAGCTCAGTAACTCGCACGGCAGGTACTTCACCGTATAACTGAAAACTAGACTTGCCAGTTACACTTGCGTGAGAAGCGTTGCCACCCTGTCCTATACCTGTATTAGTAGCAGTGCCAGAAGTAGCGTTTTTAATGTTCACGACTGCTTTTTGTGCATAGGGTATGCGATTAGTTGAATTACCAATGTGAAAACCTGCATAAGCAGATAACACCATATAGCCGTCTATGTTCATTGTGTAGCTTGACGCTGGGGTGTCGTCCCAAACTATCATACCGTTAGCAGTTGGGTCTCTAGTAGTGCTAGTACAAGCAATCGCACAAATAGAGTTGGTGCTATCCCCAGTAGATAATAGCCCCTTAAATGTACAGTTTTGGTCAATGGTTATAGTTTCTTTAGCGATAATTACATCGTTAGTAGTGTAGCTTATGGCGTTATCGCACCAAGTAATATATGACGGAGCTGTACCATTTGAAGTTCTGAGTGACCAGTTATTTGTACCTGAGCCTTGTGATATATCGAATCGCCATTTGCTAGCTGTGGTGTCTACGGCATAAGGAGTTGCAAATGTAAAAGCCTTTACCCAGGTAGCCTGAGCATTACTGGCTACGCTGTTAGTAATTTGATTAGCGGTCAGGGTTACACTTGCTCGGTCTACCCATGAGCCAGTATTCTCTTGGAGTTTAACAGTTACGTCTTTGTTGCAGTGTGTTGCGGTAGCTAGGTAAATAATTAACCCTTGACAGTTGCCAGCATTAGCAAAAGTAACATTTATTGTTCTAGCACTTGCTAATGTCAGATAAGTTGTACTCATAGGTGAGAGGTTGTAACTCTCAGACCGATAAAACCCACCAGCTGTGGATAAGTTAGTTGCTCCATTGGATACAATTACTGCCATTATAGATTCTCCTCATAACTATCACAGACCTCTTGAGCTAAGGCTGTAAGCTGTTCTTTACTGTCTGTTACTTCACCAAAAGTAGTTAAGTTCTCCACTACTATCTCACTACCATTAGATAAATCCCAAGTTAGCCAGCTTTGTTTGGTGGTGTCGTCTAAGTCGTGGTATCTGCGGTTTATGGGTTTCATGAGTAGGTCTCACTTCCTCGATTTGTCCACGTTGCGGTGAATGCTCCCGAAGCTGCGTAGGTTATTGTTACGTTATCTGTTACGGTCTTGTCTATTTTTTTAATTTGCCAACTTGCTACACTCGTAGCCGTCCCAATAGTTGCCTTGCCGATATAGATAATGTCGGTAACTGATTTGTCTACGAGAACTTTATATGTTACTGAACCACCCATATTATTAACAGCGGTAATAAGGTCATCTTGTTTTGCTTCTGTAGCCAATCCAGTTGTATCAACACTAACTGTAATATTATTTATAGCGTCTATGATTCCTTGAGAATCCATACCGCCACCGACTGCGACTGTCAATGCGTCTATAAACTTCTTACCATCAGTTATGCGTACAGGTATTGGCTTCTTTGGATCAGTAGGGAATACAATGTCTTGTTTTGCTACGTTGACAATTGGCTGATTATTCTTAATAGATTGCTCAAGATCATTAAAATACTGTTTAATATCAGCTAAGTTAGTAATCTTTAACTCAGTAGGTAATGCGTCCTTAATATTCTTTACGGTGACCGCTTCTAAGGGCTTGTACGAGTTATCTTTAATAGCTTTAGATAATGTACCCTCTAAGCTTTCTATTGAGCCCTGTAAGTCCTCTAAGTTGCTCACAGCTATTTCTTTTTCAGTATTTACTTCTACTCTACCGGTGACTTCAACATTTTTAACAACTTCGTACGCATCTATCTGTTGTTGTACTTTTTTAGACAATTCAACAATACCCTTATTCATATCTATAAGAGCTTGACGCTGTTCTTCTTGGTAGAGTTCTAGGTTATCCATTATGCGAAGTCCGCTCTGCTTAGTGACTTCACTTTTTGTCCCCATGTTTTAGTTGCTTTATGACAATCTACACAAAGCGTTCTGCCGTTATCTATTACAAATGTTAGTTCAGGAAATAAATATTTAGGTTTAATATGGTCTGCTTCTAAGTTACCGCCTTTGTTATCTCCACATTCTACACAAGTAAAATTATCTCTCCGCATTACTGATTTGCGCCATCGTTGATATTCTACTGATTTCCATATTGTCTTGTTTTTTCCACCTGACCAATTATGATGTTTATCACCCACAATTCCGTACATAGCATTTTTATTACCCATCTTGGAATCAGATATTTTTATTCTTGCTTCGGGTGATTTAGCAGGGTTATTAGTTTTTAAGTATGTATTATCTCTTTTATAATGACCTTTGGTGCGTAGTGTCTCATGTGCTTTTTCTGTATTTGGTTTAAACCCATTAGCATAACGGTGTTTTAAAGCATGACTAATACTGCAAAACTTTTGGTCTTTTCTTGTTGGTGCGTATTTTTGATTGCAATATTTACATGTATTCATTCATTTTTCCTAAACTGGTACTAGCGAGCAAGTACAAGAAGGGTGGAGCGGTGGCGTTGCCACATCATCGTAAGTTATTTTCATCATACCACCATCAGCACCAGTCAATGTATCACCGTTATCCATAAAGTTTGAGCCAATAGTTTTGGTCTTGCCACTAAACGTCTGACAAAACTCACATGCTCCGGGATTAGTAAACCATTCGACTTTGTTATAGCCAGATTGCTGGTAGACAATCTCCGCCGTGTTATTACTGGCTCGTAATGATTCAGTTCTAGCAATTCTCTCGGCTCGGTAGCCTTTAGCGTCTGAGTACACTGTTTCCACTCGTTTTTTTAGTTTGACAAGACTTTCACCCTGTGCTTGACCCTCTTGTAGTGTCTTTTCTAGTGCCTTAATAGTATCAGTATTAAACACACCACTAATTTGTAGAATGTCGTGTTCTACTTTTTGACGTATCTCAGGAGATATCGTTAAGAGTTCCCCAGATATAAAGTTAGTAACATCTTCGCCTTGTGCTTCCATTAAATCTAATATGACTGGCAGTAATGCGTCTTTCATATCTTCACTGGCGTTCTTAATATCAAACAACCATTCTTCAAAGGCTTTTTTCCGAGCGCCTATCTTTTCAATAATCTCATCTTCTTGATTACTAAGAAATGTAACTAATTTGCTTTTGTACTTTTTAGCATAGATGTCGTTAGTCTCAACCAAGTTTCGTCTAAACTCCTCTTGGTCTTGATTGATTTTCTTAGTCATTTCAGCTTTAGTTAATTTTTTTTTAAGCGTGACTTTTTTAGCCTTAGTTTCATTTGTGGGTGCAGGCGGTGAACCGAGTTCATCACCATCAGGTATGGGAGGAAGTCCCTGTGATTGCCGAGCCTCGTTTATAGTAATCCACCGTCCGACCCCTTTTTCATTCTGGTTCAGTATGTATTGCTTGTCATCAGGAATAGAGGTTAAGTGGGTAATCTCACTGGTAGAATCACTCACACCCATCTCTACTAATATACCCTCAAAGATTTCATCAAGTCGCTCCATCATAGGCTCGACCTTATACTTCGCAAATATGTATTCTAATGCTTCTGTTTCAGCTCGCCCCAGTCCTTTTTCACCACTCGCTCCGAGTAGTCCTTTCGGCATATCAAACATCATCAGCACGTCGTCTTTTGCCATGTCACGAGTTATCTTCTGATCAATGTCTTTTAGAGTAGCACCAACTGCTTTAAAGTCTGCTTCACCACCTCGTATAAAGGCAGTCTTTCCGGCGTTCTCCGGTCCCTCATACCCCTCACGCCATTGAGCAGCGAATTGTTTAAACGTATCTCGATCCATATCAGGTAGGCTTACAATCCCTGATGGACTAGCGTTGTTCCGCATATAGTTCAACGTAAACGAAGTAGTAGTGAGTTCAATGTCTACATACTGTGATGCTTTTTCCATTACTGACATACCACGCCATTCGTTAAATGGGTTAGGTCGTTTATCGTGGTGTATTTCCTCTAAGGTAAACGGTATCTGTTGTCCGTTTGGTTTATGTAGTACATAGCCTTGCAACTCGCCCTCACCAAATACTAACTCCATAGAAGCCGGATTAAGTAGGTACAGTTCTTTTACTTTGTTTGTACGTTCACCTCGTACCTTGTACCAGAAAGTTTCTCCATATATCTCATACAGCATCGCTTCAAGATGAAAGAAGTAATGCCCATTCTGTCTAGGGTTTGGCATTTTAGCAAGGTTATAAATAGGATGGTTTTCTAGTGTGTCACCATTAGACTTTTCTACCAGTGGCTCGTAGTCGGCTACTGCCATACCTATTTTATCTATTGCTTTATACGTTATACCGTAGAGTTGTCGTGTTGGGTTAAAGGCTGACCCTTGTTGATAATTGCGTAGAACTTGTCCACTAATTGAATTGCCAAGATTCTGAGAAGTTAGAACCTTGTATGCGGTCTGTAATCGCTGACCTAATTTCATAAATGTTACCCTGTTATGGCACTCAATGGCGCTCTAATGTGATTATAGCACAATCACATTGCAATATCTTGCATTGTTATTAAACTTGTGTTTCGTATCTTAGTAACAAAGTACCTTACTGAGTCGCAAGCGTCATCATTCTCTTTTATTGGTTGATCGGTTTCCTTGCCCTCTGCATCTAGCTTCCAACTGTATATTTCTAATTCGTCTATTAAGTTTGTACATGTATCACTGACCGTAAGTTGCCCTGAATGAAAGGCTGATTTCATTTCGTTAATACCTTGAAACACTGAGTCTTTACCTTTAACAGCAGGGTCTACCCTAAAGTTTAATTCTCTAGATAGCTGTTGTATCGCAATCGGGTCTTCACTATCTGCTACTGCAACATCTATTCTATACTCATCGGTTAAATCTTTAATAGCTTGTACACGTTGTAAATCATCTAACTTGCGAGCATACAGTTCTTTAATAACATGAATCTGATCGTCACTTCCTATAGCGTATACATAAGCCGCAAGTGGGTGATTGTAGCCAAAGTCTACACTAAACCCATATCGTATAGGCGTAAATGGACATTCTTGTAATGCATCATCACGCTTAAATTCAGTATATATACGGCCCTCTAAATCAGTAAACTCTGCAAGGTATTGTTGAGCAAATACACTAGGTGCTATATCTCTACGCTTGCGATCCAAATCCTCTCTTACATTTGGGATAGTGTCATTATCATAAGATGTAAAGTGAAAGTCTTGCCAATCATCTTTCTTTTTACTCTCGTCAATCATAGCTTTAAATTGACCTTTACCACGAGGCATAGAAGCAAATAACGCTTCACCATGATAATCCAATAGTGTAGGCTCGATTACATCTTCCCAAGCTTTTTTTAAGTTCTTAGCTACAGCACACTCATCTAAATAGACCTTGTGATACTTCTTACCAAGCATATTATCGACTGAATCCCATGAGTACAATTTTATGCGTGAGCCATTATGTAGTCGTATTATTAACTCTTGGCTGTTCTTATATTCAATCAATCCACCGGCAAGCTTTATATAATCTTCCCATACCACATCTTTTGCATGACCATACGTTAAGCCAACATACGCCATAGATAAATTAGGATAGAGTAACCCAAGCGATAAACTATCTATAATAAAATAAAAAGTCTTACCAGTTCTACGTCCACATCTAAGTATTTTAAATCTAGCGTTATTCTGGGTTACTGTCTGTTGCCACGTTATCAGCCTCGGCAACCTCATTATTGACTCGGAAGTTTGGTTTTGTTCCATATACATTTTCTATTATAACTGTTGGTAGCTTTTCACCACCGCTTGTTAAGTCTACGCTTTGTGCAGATGTTCCCTCTAGTCTATCCATCACTTCTTTATAGGCTCTTAAATCACCCTTTAGTGCTTTATTAAAAATAGCCATGTCCATCAATTCTAGTTGAGTAAATTCTTCTATCTCACCAGTTACAGGGTTAGCTTTCTTAGTAACAAGTTCTAGTAATCTTTTATACCTTGTTTTTGCATTAGGTATACCCGGTGGTCTTCCGGCAGGGTTGCCCGATTGTCCCGGTTTGAACTTGTGTTGTTCTATGTTTTGTGGGTTAAGAGCCATCCGCTGTTCCTCCGCTGATTTCTAGTGTTACTGCTTCCCAATCTTCTTCACCTATAAACTTAGCATACCTTTTGCGTATAACATCTACATATTTAGGGTCAAGCTCCATGCCGTAACAAGTGCGGTCTGTTTGTTCACATGCAATAAGGGTAGAGCCAGAACCGAGGAATAGGTCTAGGACGCTATCGCCTTTGTGGTTTTTTATTGCTCTAGCACATACTTCTATTGGTTTTTGGGTAGGGTGTTCTTTATTAACTCTGTCCTTATCCATTTCCCATGTAGTGTTTTCGGTAGTAGAGCCTATGAAGTTAGTTTTATCGCCTATCTTACAATATACGAAAGGCTCATACCTATTTTTATAATGGCTATTCATATCGGCATAACCTGTATTCGTTTTTATCCATGTAATCACCGCCATAACATCTATCTTATTATCTCTTAGTGCTTGGAATATCTCATTTGAATACCTGGTTGCGTAAAATATATAAACAGCACCATTGACATAATCTTTCAATAAAGGAATGAAGTGCTGGTATATGTCTACTTGGTCATTCTGTAACTTCTCTCGCTTATGGTCTCTGTTTATCTTGTTGCCATGTATAACACCACCATCATAATCAACACCATAAGGAGGGTCAGTAAACACCATATCAGCTTTAGCACCTGCCATAAGCTGTTCTACATCTGCTTGGAACGTACTATCCCCACACATAACCCTATGTCTGCCTAACTGATAAACCAC